>Ga0316209_1000192_pt1 | contig 125716 bp, 118 predicted proteins | sample 6monopyrite_MG_FD_204945 | JGI IMG/M metagenome (GOLD analysis project Ga0316209, IMG submission 204945) | Microbial mat bacterial communities from mineral coupon in-situ incubated in ocean water Damariscotta River, Maine, United States -... | ecosystem: Environmental > Aquatic > Marine >... | reverse complement strand
TGCTTATTGCCCAGAAGAATTTTCGATTAACAGAAAAGGCTATCGAAGGTGCGTTAGATAATATAAAACCTTACATAGAATTGGTGTTATGCAAGTGAGATTTGTGGGGATACCTCAGGGTCAGAGCTAGGCTGTCGAAATCCACTGATTTTCGAACGTTTTGTTCCTTCAGTTTATGGATACTCTGACAACTTGGAAGTGGGACTTTAGTCCCGCCGTATTACGGGACTAAAGTCCCACTTCCAAGGATTGCTTCATCCAAAAACCGGGGGGCTGCTTAATGACCAAAAACGCCTAATTTCGACGGCCTAGGTCAGAGCCCTTTTAGGGCTATTCCGGTCGTGTAAACCGATGTATCTGCCGCCGAGAACGTTTGGTTGGCCGCCCCTCCCCATGTGCTCGCTGCACCGCAGCGAGCTTGCGCAGTTCTTTTTCTTTTTCGCGTTTCTGAATGCTGTCTTCCGTCTCCCGGTAAAGCTGTTGTGCGACAACGGCTGGACCACGCTTATCAGAAAGTGCCTGTACAATAACGGTTTTTTCGTCAAAACCCTGCCGAAGAACGAGTGTGTCACCCAGTGCCACTTCCCGACTGGGTTTGGCTCGATGGCTGTTAACGCTGACTTTGCCGCCTTTAATCGCTTCACTGGCAAGTGATCGGGTTTTATAAAAACGTGCAGCCCACAGCCATTTGTCGATACGTATCTTTTTCTCGCTGCGGGGGCTGGCATCGGGTGTGGATTTGTGTGCCATGTTAATCATCGTCAGGAAGATGTTTCAATCAGGCATTGATTGCGCCCGGCTTCTTTGGCGCGATACATGGCGTCGTCAGCACGCTGAAACAGGCTTTCGGGATTGTCGTTTTTGCGCAACTGGGCAAGCCCGGCAGAAAAGGTGATGCTGACTTGTGTGTTTTGATAATGGAATTGGCATTTCTCAACCGCAGCACGTAATTTTTCGGCGGCAACCACGGCGGACTCAATATCAGTTTCCGGCATCAGCACGACAAACTCTTCGCCTCCAAAGCGGGCGAGAAAATCACTTTCGCGCAAATGGTTACGCAATTGGTCGGCAATTAATACCAATGCTTTATCGCCGGCTTTGTGGCCGTAAGTGTCGTTAACATGTTTAAAATGATCAACGTCGATCATCATCAGTACCATGGGTTGCCCATAGCGTTTCCAGCGGGCGAATTCCTGCATGATTCTTTCGTCATAAGCAAGACGATTATGCAGACCGGTGAGCGGATCACGTACGGCTTGTTCGTGTTTTTCCTGCAAGCGCTGACGTAATTTTTCACCTTCATTTTCCATGCCGTGTACACGGCTGTTAAGGTGCGCCAGCTGAATCTCTAATTGCTGTTGGCGTGTTTCTTCTGTTTCACGATATTGCTCAAGATGTTTACGAATGGCGTCGAGCCGACCCTGAATCTGTTGTTTAAGCTGGCTGGATTCCGGTGCAGCTTCTACCTTACTTTGAATATCCTGTACATGTGCATGTACTACGGCATCAAATTCACGACCGCTGTCCATGGATGCTTTGTGCGAGTTTTGTGCTCCGGAAAGATTTTGGTCTATCTCTTTGAGGTTGTCGCCAAGCTGGTGCAAAAAAGTCTGTAGCTCTTTGTTTTCCTCTTCCATTTGTCGGCGCATGGCAGAAATGAGGTTGGCAATGGCGGTCAGTGCAGGTGCAACCGAGCGGTCGGAAAGGCCTTCGCTGAATCGGTCTTTGAGGTTTTCCACTTGATCAGTAAGTTCTGCGGGCAGACTGAGTGTGTCCAGTAACTGAATGCAGAATTCATTGATTTGAGGTGCGGCAGGCTTGTCCGTTGCGCTGTGAATTTGTACCTGTTCATGGGTTACGTTACGGGTGTCACCACCGAACAAGCGGCTGAAAAAACCGCCGCTCTGTTGTTCTTTATTGTTTTGCGTAACGTGTTGCGAAACGACACTGTCATGTTTCAGTGCTTCGTTGAGCAGTTCCGACAGTTCGCGCAGGGGTGCCTCTATATCGGCGAGGTTGTGCGTGACATCAATCTTCTGGCGCAGGACGTTGATGCGCGCATTGAACGGGGCGGGAAACGACAAGCTGTCCAGCCAATGAGTCAGCAGCACTTGCGGGCTGTGAGCAATATTTTTGTCACCCCGCTGTTCATCCAACCGTTTGACAGACTGAGTCAGGTCGCTAACCACATTTTCGAGCTGTTGCAAATCGATGTCTTTGCGCAGGATTTTACGCAACAATGCGAGATCGTCATCCAGTGAAGCATTCAGCCCTTGCGCGGCCAGGGCGACGCGGGTGAGTCCCTGTTTGAGCAAGGCTTCACTGGCTTGCCATCTGTTTTCCTGTTTTTCAAGATTATCCAGGCTCGCGAGATATTTTTGTTTCCAGTTTTCTTCATCCATAGGCACTTTTCTTCAGGCGGCTATGTGGAATTTGTCTGGCAAGCTGATTTCCATGGCGATGGGCAAATGGTCAGAAAACAGGTGTTGCATGACATGCACGTCATGCACTTGCAGGCTTGAGGAGGTAAGAATGTGGTCAAGGGTGCGTGCAGGCCGCCAGCTGGGAAAGGTTTTCAGGCCATGGCAGGGTTCACACAAATCTGTGGCGGAAATCAGAAACTGCATTTCGTTACTGTCCGGCTGACAGTTGAGATCACCCATGACAACGACATGCTGGTATTGATTGACGATACGTGTGACGTACTCAAACTGCCGCTGCCGGGCACGCTTACCCAGGGCCATGTGCATAATGAGTAACACCAGCGGGTTGTCCTGATGGCCGTAGCGCACCACCATCACGCCTCGACCGGGCAGTAAACCCGGGAGTTTGTGTTCGTGTATCTGCGTGGGCCGGTAACGGCTCAACAAGCCATTACTGTGGGCGGCAATTTTGCCGAGGTTACGGTTGGTTTGATGATGCCAGAAGGGAAAGTCGGCCCGGCTGGCAAGGTATTCAGTCTGATTGATAAAGCTGGACCGCAAACTGCCGGCGTCCACTTCCTGTAAAGCTACGATGTCAAAATCACTGATGGCGCGTGCGATGCGGCCCAGATTGTCGTAAATTTGTGCATGGGGCAACACATGTTTCCAGCTGTCGGTTACGTAATCCCGATAGCGTTTGGCCGCGATGCCCACTTGAATATTGTAACTCAGCAGCTTCAACCGGGTACCTGAGCTGGCGTTTTCAAAAGGATCAGGAATAGGTACGGTCTGCATATATTGTATGTCGTCAGTTGAGGCTGCTGTCTTGATTATGGCTGTTAGATTTAATTATTGGGTATTTTGGGTATTAGTGGTCAATTCACAGATGAATAATCATCTCACCCAGAGTTTCGGTAAGACGCAGGTTTTCGCGATAATCCACCGGGCAGTCAATAATACTGACGGCATCGTCTGCCAATGCCCGCTCCAGTGTCGGCAGTAATTGTTCAGCCGCCTCGATGCGATAACCTCTTGCACCAAAGGATTCGGCCAATTGCACAAAATCCGGGTTGCCAAATGCCACATTGGAGGGTCGCCCAAACTGATTCATTTGTTTCCATTCAATGAGGCCGTAACCTGAGTCATTCCAGACTAACACCACCATGGCTATTTTTAAGCGGACGGCAGTCTCGATTTCTTGAACATTCATCAAAAAACCACCGTCGCCGGTCACGGCCACCACATTGCGCTGTGGTTGGGCCAGACGTGCGGCCAGCGCACCGGGCACAGCAATGCCCATGCTGGCAAAGCCGTTGGAGATCAGGCAGGTATTGGGGTGCTCACAGCGAAACATGCGTGCCATCCACATTTTGTGTGCGCCCACGTCACAGATGACCGTGTCCTCCAGACCCAGGGCGGTGCGTAAATCCCAGATGATTTTTTGTGGCTTGAGCGGAAAACTTTCATCATCGCCGTGCTGGTTCATTTCCTTGATCAACGCCTCGCGCAGCGGCCGCAGTTTGTGACCTTCATGCGGTGTGGCCTGTTCGGCGATGCGGTCCAGCGAATGTTTGATATCCCCTACCACACCGACACAAACAGGATAATGCGCATCCACTTCTGCGGGTGAACTGTCGATGTGTACAATAGTGCGGTCACGGGTGGGGTGCCATAGACGTGGGTGGTATTCCACCAGATCGTAACCCACGCAAATAATCGCGTCGGCCTGCTCAAACCCGAAATTGACGTAATCCTGTGATTGCAGCCCCGCACTGCCTAATGCCATGGCATGCCGAAATGGCAACACACCTTTGGCCATAAAGGTGTTGGTCACCGGGATATTCATTCGTTGCGCAAAATCCGCCAATTGCTGCCAGGCTCCAGCACGCACCACACCATTACCGGCAAGAATAATGGGCTCGCGGGCATTGGAAATTACCTCAGCAGCGTACGCCACGCGATTCGCCGGTGGCTCAGGCATGCTGGCATGCTTGACGCGCAACGGCGTGTCGTCGATGTGCATCGACGCGATATTTTCGGGAAACTCTATAAAACAGGCACCGGTTTTTTCCGTTTGCGCCACCTTGAAGGCTTTGCGTGTCACCTCGGTAATGATATCCGGCGCAAGAATGCGTGAGCTGTATTTGGTGAAACTGCGGAACAGTTGCTCCAAATCCAGCACCTGATGAGATTCCTTGTGCAGGCGGTGGGTATCGGCCTGACCAGCAATGGCAACCAATGGCGCATGGTCCATATTGGCATCGGCAACACCCGTAATCAGATTCGTCGCACCGGGACCCAGAGTGGCCATGCATACTCCGGCACGCCCGGTGAGGCGACCGTAAACGTCAGCCATGAAGGCCGCACCCTGTTCGTGACGTGTGGTGATGAACTGGATATTGGAATCCAGCAGAGCATCCATCACGTCGAGATTTTCCTCGCCGGGAATGCCAAAGATGTATTCAACACCTTCGTTTTCCAGACAACGGACGAAGAGTTCAGCGGCTTTCATGGCTCAATATGCTCCAGACAAGGCGGTGCAGTCACTGTAATGCGATCGCACCGGGCCCGGTACAGGATCATTTGCTTTCCATTTTGACCAGCTCGTTCACCACTTTGAAGACTTTGGCATTACCACCGGATTTCGTCGCACCGGTGCGGTATTTACCGTTAACGATGAGGGCCGGTACGCCACGAACACCGTAACGCTGTCCCATGTCTTTGGCGCGACGCAATTTGGTTTCCACCGCAAAGGAACGGAATACCCGTTTGAAATCCTTCTCGCTCACACCATTTTCCTTGAACAGGGCCATAATAGAGGCCTCATCACTCAGACTGCGCTTTTGCTCGTGAATGGCTTCAAACATGGGCTTATGCACCTTGTCTACCACACCGAGAACTTCCGCCGTGTAGTAGGCACGGCCATGAATTTCCCAACTGGGGCGGAACATGCCGGGCATGCGCACAAATTTGACGTTTTCAGGTTTGCGTTTCAGCCAGCGCTCCACATAAGGTTCCAGCGTAAAACAATGAGGGCAGCCGTACCAGAACAATTCCACCACCTCAATTTTGTCACCACTGGTGGTTGGCTGAGGTGGGTTGATCATTTCATAGTCTTTGGCTGCCATCACATTGCCAGTGCTGGTGAAACCCAGTGCAACAACCATGGCAAAGGTGGCAAACAGGGGGGTAAGTTTTTTCATGGGGATTAACCTCGTCATTTATTATTGGGTATTGCCTGCGAACCGCAATATGGCTGTGCGTGAGCCTATCCAAATCGTTGAATGAACGCAATAAAACAGATCGGTTCTTCACTGGCGCAGATTATCGTTTAGGGTTTATGCTACGGCCTTGTTTTTATGAGCCTGAACAAACCGGCTTAATTTTGATCACTCAACACAACCGACCTCAAGCAAGGAGTATGACCCCATGGTCTCCGAAAAGATCGATCTAACGCAATTTTTAAATCAGCAGTACCTGTGTGAATCACTGACCATCAAGGAAGTCACCACACTGATTGATTACACGGAGCTGGTCACCTTCAACAAAGGTGATGTCATTGCCGAGATTGGCGACGTGGGTGAGGCATTGTATTTCGTTATCGCGGGTGAAACGGCGCTGTATGCGGGTGACAAGGCCGAAAGTCAGGTGGGGCATATCAAGTCCGGCGAATTAATGGGCGAAATGTCCTTTTTTGACCGTAATCCGCGTTCGGTACGGGCAAAGGCGCTGACGAATGGTACCCGCCTGCTGAAACTGAGCCGGGCCATGTACAAACGGCTACGTGTAGAGCATCCGTACATCGCCGTGAACCTGCTGGAGCACGCCATTGTCAGCCTCGATCACCTGTTCCGCCAGGTGAGTCAGGACGTATCCACTTTTAACAGTTATTTTTATGCCCCAGGCCGAAAATAACCCGCGCAAATAAAATCTACTCATCGGTATCGGGTGTCCCGGCACCCATACCGGCGAGAAACTGCGCCACGGCCGCCATTTCTTTCTCTGTCATTTTTGCGGCGATGTCCTGCATGATCTCATTGCGGTCGTTGTTGCGCGCACCGGTTTTAAAATCCCGCAGGGTCTTGATCATATAACCCGGCTTTTGACCTGCAAGGCCCGGAATCCCCCCTGGTCCATTACCTGCGCCATTGGGTCCATGACAACCGGCACAGGCCGGCAGATGCGTGTAACGATTGCCACCCATGTAAAGCCTTTTGCCTGCCGCAGAATTTGATGTGGCATCAGCCCTCACCTTTTGTGTCGCAAAATAGGCGGCAATATCCATGATGTCCTGCTCAGCCAGTCCCGTCACCATGCTCTGCATGGAGGGGTCCTGGCGGGCTCCCGACTGAAAATCGCGAATCTGCCTGGACAGATAACGGGCATTCTGGCTGGCAAGATTCGGCCAGTCCGGGCTGAAACTGTTACCATCCAGGCCGTGACAACCCTGGCAGGCGGCCGATTTAACCTGTCCCTCGCTGACGCTACCCCCGAGCCGCTGGTGCGAACCCTCTGAAGAATAAGTACATATCGGTATACTGATCAACAGACAAAAAACAAGGCATCTCGACATCATATTACAGGTCCCCGAAAGTTAGGAGGGCTTCCCCAAAAAGCCTAAGTGTAGCCTGTTATACCTGACACACCAGTGGTAAGACCTGACCGGCGGGTTACTCGACGCTACTAAAAAAAGCAGCCAGATCTTCGATGTCCTGATCACTGAGTTCGACGGCCATGCCATTCATAATAGGGTCTTTACGGGTACCTGTCCGAAAAGCCCGTAATTGCTTGCGAAGATAAGCTGCATGTTGACCGGCCAGAATAGGATAGGCTTCTTTGGTGCTTTTTCCACCCTTGCCATGACAGACCTGACAGGCCCGCGCTTTGGCGCTCCCCTCCTTAACACTGCCGGCCGCATATGCGCTGCCTATTCCCATCGGCACGATAACAATACTCATCGCCAGACTGGTCATCAGTGTAAATACACGCCTTTTAGTGATCGTGTATCTCACTTGTGTGATTAAAATTGTATTGGTTGTACTTGTGGCCATCAGCGTTCCCATACGAGTTTGCGTTTGATAAAGTCCCGTTCCAGCGTTCCGTGCCTGACATACCAGCAGTCTAGACTATTGCAGCTGGCACAAAAATGCCAATAGGTTTTAGATACTTGGCGATACATTCTCTAAATTGGACAAACACACCGTGGCCTCTCCTGACTGTCAAAAACCGAATCCAGCGATCCGTTACCGCGCTGCCAGCTTCATCATCAGCGCTGCCCGGCTCAATCAATTGCCACAGAATCGTGGTCCAGAGGTTGCTTTCGCCGGCCGCTCAAATGCCGGAAAATCCAGCGCAATCAATCGTTTATGCGAACAGAAATCGCTAGCCCGCACCAGTAAAACCCCTGGGCGCACCCAACTGATCAACCTTTTTCAACTGGACGGACAGCGCCATCTGGTGGATTTACCCGGTTACGGTTACGCCAAAGTGGCCGAACAAATCAAACGCCGCTGGCAGCAAACCATGGAAGCCTATCTTTCCGAACGCCAATCGTTGCGCGGACTGATTTTGCTCATGGATGTGCGTCATCCACTCAAAGAGGTGGATCAACAGTTACTGGACTGGTGCTGGCAGGTGGGCATGCCGGTACATGTGCTGCTGACCAAGGCAGACAAACTTAAACGCGGCGCAGCCCAAAATACCCTGATGCAGGTACAGCGGGAACTCAAGGCACATGCGCCTGACGATTTGTGCAGCACACAATTATTTTCCGCACTCAAAGGCACGGGGTTGACCGAAACCTACGCTGTGCTGGATCGCTGGCTGGACTTTGATGATAAAAAATGATAATAAAAAATCCCCGGTGGCACCCGATTATCGGGACAGCCTCCGGGGCTAAAAGCACCCGACGTTGGGGACGCCAGGCTTAGACCCGCTAGGGAGGGAAGCGGGGAGCAGGCATCGCGCCTGTTCATACACTAAGACGGGCAGGATCATAAAAAGTTGCAGCCCCCCACAAAAATATTTTGTTTGACACATCGTGCGGGTTTAGCACCAAAAACACCTGCGTTAAAAATTACCGAGAATTTTTAATCTAAAATTCATATTGCAGGAAAACGTTAACCCCTTTTTAATGCGCTTCATCCCAATTACTGCCTGTGCCTATATCCACCACTAACGGCACCTTGAGTTCAGCCACCCCGGTCATTAACTGATTAATTTCAATTTTTGCAACCGCAATGTGTTCATCCCGAATTTCAAACACTAATTCGTCATGTACCTGCATGATCAACTTGATATCCAGTTCAGCGGATTCAATCCAGCGATCCATCACAATCATCGCGCGTTTAATAATGTCCGCAGCTGTACCCTGCATAGGTGCATTAATGGCGGTGCGTTCGGCATATTGACGACGCTGGCCGTTACGGTGATTGATATCCGGCAGATACAAACGACGACCAAACACCGTCTCCACATAGCCCTGCTCATGGGCCTGTTCACGAGTATCGTCCATAAATTTTTTCACGCCGGGATAACGTTCAAAATAAAGGTCAACATATTCCTGGGCATCACCGCGCGTAATGCCCAGTTGTCGTGCCAGGCCGAAGGCTGACATGCCATAAATCAATCCGAAGTTAATGGCCTTGGCACTACGCCGCTGTTCGTTATCCACCTCATTCAACGGTACAGCAAACACCTCGGCAGCAGTGGCACGATGAATATCTTCTCCCGCTGCAAAAGCCTTAAGTAAACCTTCATCACCCGAAAGATGCGCCATGATGCGCAACTCTATCTGCGAATAATCAGCTGCCAGCACACTGAAACCGACTGGTGCGATAAAAGCCTGGCGAATGCGTCGGCCCTCGGCACTGCGAACCGGAATATTTTGCAGATTAGGCTCGGATGATGACAACCGTCCGGTGCTGGCCACGGCCTGATGGTACGAGGTATGTACCCGCTTTGTGCCAGGGTCGATACGCTGCGGCAGTTTATCGGTATATGTGGACTTCAGTTTACTCATGCCCCGGTATTCAAGAATCAATTTGGGCAACGGAAAGTCATGAGCCAATTCCACCAACACTTCTTCGGCGGTGGATGGCGCACCTTTTGGGGTTTTTTTCCGTACCGGCAGCCCCAGTTTTTCAAAAAGAATTTTTTGAATCTGTTTGGGTGAGGCAAGATTAAATTCCTCACCTGCCACCTCATAAGATTCGTTTTGAATCTCCAGCATACGCTGCGCAAGCTCTTCACTTTGTTTGGCCAGCATATTGGCATCAATCAATACGCCGTTACGCTCAATGCGTGAGAGCACAGACAACAAGGGCAATTCAATATCCCGAAACAATTCGACGAGTCGGGGTTCCTTTTCCAGTTGAGGCCACAATGTCTGGTGCAATTGTAACGTCACATCCGCATCTTCTGCAGCATAGGGACCAGCAACACTGACGGGCACCTGATCAAAAGTGATTTGTTTGGCGCCCTTGCCAGCCACATCTTCAAAGTGAATGGTGTTGCGGTTGAGATATTTAAGCGCCAGTGAATCCATATCGTGGCGTGTTGCCGTACTGTCCAGCACGTAGGATTCCAGCATGGTATCGAACGTCACACCACGCAGGGTAATACCATGATTGGCCAGCACGCTCATGTCATACTTGAGGTTTTGCCCAACCTTGGCCTTGTCCGCATCTTCCAGCAACGGACGTAATTTCTCCAGCACAACGTCACGACTCAACTGTGTACTGGCATCGGTATCCTCCAGGGTAATCTGGTGCGCCACGGGCACGTAGGCCGCCTCCCCTGCTTTTACCGCAAATGACACGCCGACAATTCTTGCCTGCATGTAATCAAGGCTGGTGGTCTCCGTATCGAAGGCAAATAATTCAGCCTGTTGGAGCTTTTTCAGCCAGGCGTCAAAAACTGACTCATCCAGCACAATGTCGTAATTCACATCGGCTGCTGGCGCCTGTTCTTCTCCCGTTGTCTGTGCAGAATGATTATCCACATTTTGCGCGGATTTACCGGGCAACAGCTCAGACAACCAGGTTTTAAATTCCATCTCAGCAAATAATTGTGTCAGGCGCTCCGTATCTGCCGCCTGCACTTTGAGTTCAGTCGGTCCGGCATCCAGCGGTACGTCACGTTTAATGGTGGCTAACTGGTGGGACAACGGTAACTGATCCAGCACATCACGCAGGTTCTCCCCCACCTTACCGGTAATTTCACCCGCCCTGGCAATGATTTCATCCAATGTGCCGTACTGGGTCAGCCACTTCACCGCAGTCTTGGGACCGACCTTGGGCACACCAGGAATATTGTCCACACTGTCCCCCATCAACGTGAGGTAGTCCACAATACGCTCCGGAGGAATACCAAACTTATCCACCACCCCTTGCGGGTCCAGCGTGGAATTATCCATGGTGTTCATCAGCGTAACGTGCTGATTGACCAGCTGCGCCATATCCTTGTCACCCGTGGACACCAGACAATCCATCCCCATCTCCGTGGCTTGTCTGGCAAGAGTGCCAATCACATCGTCTGCCTCCACCCCCTCCACAATCAACATCGGCAATCCCATCGCTTCAACAATGGCATGCAACGGGGCAATTTGCTCACGCAATTCGTCCGGCATGGGAGGGCGGTTGGCCTTATATTCGGCGTAAAGATCATCACGGAAGGTCTTGCCCTTGGCATCAAATACCATCGCCATGTATTCCGGCTGAAAATCTTTCAGCAGGCGGCGCAGCATATTGACAACACCATACACCGCACCTGTGGGTTGACCCTGGGAATTGCTCAACGAGGGCATGGCGTGAAAGGCGCGATACAAATACGACGAGCCATCGACGAGAATCAGTTGTTTATTTGCTTTCATAGTGCGAGCGTGTCTTGATTAGAATAGAATGGTGATAAAGCTGTGGGCGATTATCGGTTGTTTTGTCCCGCGGCACCATTGATGTTTTTAACCGCTTTCTTGAATCAGGGTTTTTGACGCGGATAATGTAAACCTGCCCTCGTCGTAAAAGAGACAAGCCTTATGCGTTTTTCAAAACTGATTTTTCCTTTTGCCATTCATCTGGTCATCGTGCCGCTATTATTTTTTACCGGCATTGCGCTTGCCGAAGAACCGGAATCTTCCGGTGAAGTCACCATTCAGGATGCCAAAGGCGACATCGTTGAAGAACTACGAGTCAACGGCCAACTTTATGCGGTCCGCGTCTCCCCCAAACACGGCGCGCCTTATTATCTGGTAGACAGCGATGGTGACGGCAACCTGGAGACCCGTAAAAATGACACCGACCCGGCCCTGTTAATCCCCGCCTGGGTCATCAAAAAATGGTGAGGTTTCCCTGGAAATAATTCACGGAACACACGCATTTTTACTCCGGATTTTATTGATCACAGACTTCCTGAACCTACGCTGAACTTGACAGCAGGCCATGCCAATGGCATAAAAACCGCCCAAGGTTACAGCAGCGTTCAAAAATAGCGGCTGCATACCTGAGATGAGGAAGACTGCGGCTGGCGACAACATGTGCCTCGCACATTGCTCTGAAAAAAGAGAGAAAGGGGGAGCGAAATCTTGTCATCACGCGAAACTTAGCGTTTGAGAAGTGTCTCGTTTGCAAATTCTTTCGTGAGTTTTACCTAAATATTGGATACAAAAATCAAGAGGAAGTCCTACATGAAAGCAAAATGGTTGATCGTTCCTGCAGCTGCTGCTGCCCTATTAATTTCCGGCCAAGCAACGGCTGACCTGGCCCTGGCCAAAAAAAGCGGCTGCCTGGCTTGCCACGGTGTTGACAAGAAAATCGTTGGCCCATCCTGGAAAGATGTGGCAGCCAAGTACAAAGGTGACGCTGGCGCTAAAGATCGTATGATCGCCAAAGTGAAAAAAGGTGGCAAAGGTAACTGGACCAAAATCACGGGTGGCGCTCCCATGCCTCCGTACTCACCTCGTGTATCTGACGAAAACATCGAAAAACTGGTCGATTTCATCATGACCCTCTAAGTTTCGGCGTTTATCAGCAGCACAAAAGGCCAGCACACCGTGCTGGCTTTTTTGTGTCACATTTTTAGACATTCAACACCGTGGCACCAGCAAAGCCGCCTTGATAATGTACCCGCGTGGAACGTTATACACAACATGTTTCACATTGTTCACATATTGACCGACTTGAACCGTTTTTTGACGGACAGACCAACATAAAACTATAACTCATTGGTTTTAATAGGAAAAATAGTCCGTCTATTTTTTGACCAATTTAATAAATCTGTAACAAAACCGAGGTCAGCAGGCCGCTTCCCTCAGCTTATACACAAAGTTATCCACAGGCTTTGTGGATAAATGAACATCCTTCATTTGTGGCAAGCGCTTAGCGCAAAAAAACTAGAAATCACCTTAAGTTAACTCGCCAACCAGAGCATCAGAGTATGCTGACACTTCAAACAATTGATTGTTTTTTAAGCACCCCTTCAAAAACAAGAAGAAAGCAAGCGCCAATCAGACAATACTGTTTATCCTGGACTCCGCAGTTGAACGGCCTGTAGAGTGCGTTGAGTTTTGTGGCTGGCAAGGCGCGATGAGGAGTCATAGCCCGCTATTGCGACGACTCGCAACGCGGCCAGACGTAAAAGGCAACATGCTATACAGGTCATAGCGACTCACTCAACCCGTGAATGCGCCACAATCACCCAACAAGCTGTTTATCAAATATGTTAATACATCCTCGAAGCAGTCAACTACGAAACAAGAATACCCAGGGGAAAAATTATGCTCGACTGGCCATCCATTTCACGGCAGGTACACATTGCATCAGGAACAATTCTGGCCACTGACACCGCACGCCCTGTGGGCGGCGGCTGCATCAACGCGACCTATGCGCTTACCGGACACCAAAACGGAAACCGGCAAACCTTTTTCATCAAAACCAATACCGCTGATAATCTATCCATGTTCGAGGCCGAAGCAGAAGGCTTATACGCCCTGATCGACAGCCACAGCCTGCGGGTACCGTCCCCCATTTGTAGTGGCATTGCAGGAGAAGATGCCTATCTGGTCATGGAACACATCGCACTTCAAAGCACAGGGGACGATACACAGCAGGGTAGCGGACTGGCAGCGATGCACCAGACCCAGCGCCCACAATTTGGCTGGCATCGACACAATACCATCGGCAGCACACCACAACTCAACCACTCAACCGGTAACTGGGTGACGTTTTGGGCCGAACAACGACTGGGAACACAACTGGAACTGGCTGGCCAAAACGGGGCAAAACGCGCATTACTGAACCGCGGTGAACGGTTGCAAACGGCACTGACTGCTTTTTTCACCCATTACCAACCCGTGCCATCTCTGTTACACGGTGATTTGTGGTCTGGCAATGCGGCTTTTGATACGCAAGGCCAACCAGTGATTTTTGATCCTGCCGTCTATTACGGTGACCGTGAAACCGATCTGGCCATGACCGAACTGTTTGGAGGGTTTTCACCGACCTTTTATGCCGCCTACAATGCCGCCTGGCCCCTGGATACAGGCTATGCCACACGCAAAACACTCTACAATCTGTACCACATCCTCAACCATTTCAATCTGTTTGGCGGCGGCTATGAATCACAGGCTCTGGGCATGATCGACCGCCTGCTCAGTGAATGTGGTTAGCGTCCCTAATTAGAGTAGGCTTGTCAACGCACTGCGGTTACACTATCCGCCACTAAACTCACCATCTGTTAACATCCATGCCTACAACCATTATTCATAGCAATACCCTCACAACACAACAAACCCGGTACATCACCCAGGCACTGGGTAGCGAGCCCGGCGTTTATGCCCGGCATTTTCGCGTGCAACACGAAACACTCGCGCCCGAAACGCTGGATACGTTGCGTGAAGCCTGTCAACTGGATATCAATACCCTGCCCGAAAATTTCGATGCAGCCGCTGTGGACCTGCTCATCACCGACATGGACTCCACCCTCATCAACATCGAGTGCGTAGATGAAATTGCTGACTTTATCGGCGTGAAACCTCAAGTCAGCGCCATTACCGAGGCCGCCATGCGCGGTGAGCTGGACTTTGCTGCCTCGTTGAAACAGCGCGTCGCTCTGCTGGAAGGACTGGATACCTCCGCCCTGCAACACGTGTATGACGAACGACTACAATTAAACCCCGGGGCTGAAGCATTGATTCATCGACTCAAGCAACGTCAGATCAAAACAGCGCTGGTTTCCGGTGGCTTTACCTTTTTCACCGAGCGTCTCAAGCAACGCCTGGGTCTGGACTTCACCCTGGCTAACGTACTGACTCAGGAAAAAGGGAAACTCAACGGCACGGTAAACGGAGTCATTGTCGGTGCAGAAGCCAAGGCAGAATATCTGCAACAACTGTGCGAACAACTCGGCATAACCTGCCAGCAGGTTATCGCTATGGGTGACGGTGCCAATGATTTGCAAATGCTGGGCATTGCCGGACTGGGGGTGGCCTACCATGCGAAACCAGCAGTTCGCGCACAAGCCGATGTATCAATACAATTTGGTGGGCTGGATACGGTATTGGATTTTTTGGAGTAGCACGATGCAAAAAATGACTGTGAAAATCTTTACCCGTAAAAACAACAGAAAACTGCGTCCCGGCTGGCCATTTGTATTGCTCTTGACGCTATATGCACAAACAACCACTGCCGTGCCTTTTGGTGTGTTTGATGCCCGCACCATGGCCATGGGTGGTGTGGGGGTGGCCTCGGGAGCGCAACTTGCAGTATTTAATAATCCGGCCCTGCTGGCCACGGCGGATGAAATTCACGAATGGTTTTTGTTGGCACCAACGCTCAGCCGCCAGCTGGGTGATCCTGACACCGTTGAAGACAACCTCAGAGCATTTCAACAAGCCGCAAATACACTGGACGGCAACAATAATGCCGCCAACCAGGCTGCGGTGCAGCAACAGCTCAATGCGCTGGATGGCAGCTTGTACAGCAGCAGCCGCAACTCAGCTTTCGTACTGGCAATACCCAGTCGCATTCTTAGTGGTGCGGCATTTTTTAATGTCTATGAAGCATCCACCGCCCAGCCAATGATCGGCGGCGATAACCTCACTACCCCAAGCTATGCCTCTACATTGGCGCAACGTGGGCTGCGCGTCGTTGAAAACGGTGTTGCTGCCGCCAAAGCACTGCATGGGAGTGGCTGGATGCAAAACCTGACGGTGGGTTTTAGCGCAAAATTTTTATTGGTCTCAGGTTATGGTTACGCTGACCCACTGCGCACCGCTAATGTTGATATCAACCGCAGCGGCAGTAAAAGCGGGGGGCAGTTCATCTTCGATATCGGCGTATTAAAAGAGTTTGGTGTATGGAAAATGGGACTGGTGGCAAAAAATATCGTGCCCGGAAATTACAAATACGGCGATAGTGGCGACATCTTCAAGATTGAGCCACAGCTGCGTGCCGGTTTTGCCTACCAAAGCCGCTACTCTGTCGTGGAACTGGATATCGATCTGCTGGAAAATGACCCTGTCGGTTTTGCTTCTGCCTCACAAATTGCCGCCCTGGGCTGGGAATGGCAGACATGGTCATGGCTGACATTACGTGCCGGTTACAATCAGAACCTGACCGGCAATAAGGCCACTTACGGCTCCGCCGGTATTGGGCTGCTAGTCAGTACACTGCAAATAGATGTCGCGGCATACAGCGGTGACGAAGGTGAAGGCGTTTCGGCCCAGCTGGGCCTGCAATTTTAATGACTACGGACATATATTTTTTGCCCTTTTTCGATATTAAAAACTGACTTCCAGCCCCAGGTTTAACATTGCGCCACGGGGCACACTGCTGCCATCAATCGTAACCTTGTCCGAACTCCAGGCCAGATCCACATTAACCACCGCCAATGTCGTACCCAGTGTGTAATAGTTGATTTCCGAACCTGCCAGGTTTTTACGAAGACCGGCACGTATGCCCGGCAACCACCAGGTATCAGTGGCATAGGCGGCACTTACCGTGGCCCATCGATATTCATCGCCAAACACATCTTCCACCGCATTGGCATCCAGCCCACCGGAAATCACCCAATTCCGGCTGGCCGTATACAAGGCCGCTTCCAGCTGGAGTTGTTTTTCCATAGTATAAGTATTGCTCGCTGCCAGTTTTTGGTACACGGGGCCACCCGGATCACTGTAACCACTGAGATCAATGGGACTGAACTTGAATTCAGGTTCGTTGATGTTAGTCAGAGTGGCACCTGCGCGATAATACTCACTCACCCATAACACACCGACATCCATCCCCAGTCCGGTGTCAGAATCCAGATTGGAATCCAGCGCATCCTCGAAGGCCTGTTCGGTACCATCAACAAGCCCACTGAAACGAATACCCGCACGACTGGTATCGACTTTATAATAGCGCCCCCTCAAACCCCCATACAACGTCGCCTCACGGGTCTTCAAAAGAGGACGGCTGTAACCCAGAGCAATCTCTATAGTGCGAGCAGCTTTTACCAATACGGTGCTGTCATTATCGATGGAAAACCCGTTAGGAACAGCCCCGGCAAACGTGAGTGTCAAATCATCAGTGGGATCATCAATCCCGACACTGGCAGCCGCAGAATTGAAATCGACAGGATCATTCAACGCGGTTGCCCGCGCAGCTATCGAGCCATTGACATCCAGTACCAGACTGCCTCCCAAAGCTTTATGCGCAATAACCAATGGCATTACCGGCAGATGGCCACCGAAAAAAACCTTGGCATAACCCTTGGCCTCGATATCGACCAGCAAGGCGTTGAGGCTGGCCAGCCGGGCGTCAATATCGGCAACCGATGTTACCGTCTGGAGGTTTTGAAATGCCTGCGCCTCTGCATCAATTCGCGAATACAGATTATCCACCTCGCCAAACTCATAACCTGCACCAACCGAACTCAAAATCCCGAACCGGTACTGATTCCCATTCTGCTGCAACACCGCCGCACCGGCAGCCGGATTGGTAATATCCGACATGATGGACTGGCCATTACTCACTGCACCATAAGTCAGATTGGACCCCGGCGGATGATACAAGGGGGTGGCCTGCACCAGTAAAGGAAGCAGTGTAGCGGCAACAGTCAGTGCCGTGGCGGTCATCAATCGTTTCATTGCAGTCTCCATAGTGTGTGCGCAGTTTTGGTACAGTCTGTCCGGTATCACCGGTCTGAGCATGTCGATGTTGTCCATCGGCGAGAAAACAACGTTTCTTTAGAGTTTGGAGCTGCAATTAGCGCATTTTCACTGCACCGGATAAAAAGGATGGTTGGTTTACGGTCGCAAGACCTTTAGAATCACGCCTGCTCTTGAGTCTCTGCTGATTGACTACCCGGAAACACACTTTGCCATCGCTTGATCATTTTATTTCCCGTATCGAAACCATCTCGGAATGGAGTGGCCGCGCCACCGCCTGGCTGGTGCTGGGCATGGCGGTGCTCATCGGTTTCGATGTGACCATGCGTTACCTGTTTCAAGCAGGCTCCGTGGGTCTGCAAGAGCTGGAGTGGCACTTATTCGCGCTGATTTTCCTGTTTGGTGCAGCTTACACCTTCAAACACGATGGCCATGTGCGAGTGGATATTTTTTATCACAGTCGCTATATGGACAGCCGTCGCCGTGCCTGGGTGGATTTGCTCGGCGGGCTGTTTTTTCTGTTGCCGTTTTGCCTGTTGATTATTATCAGCTCTCTGCCTTTTGTGATCAGCTCCTTTAGCATTGGTGAAAGTTCACCTGATCCCGGTGGATTGCCGTATCGATTCCTGCTCAAAGCAGCCATTCCTGTAGGGTTTGCGCTGCTGTTGTTGCAAGGCTTCGCACACATGCTGCGCAGTCTGCAAATTTTGCTGGGCAACGATGAAAACAACGCCTCTCTTCAACAATCTCACCACAACGGAACACAGGATTAATGGAAATCTGGGCACTGGTTATGCTGGCGGTGGTGATCGTCCTGTTGCTTGTCGGCTACCCGGTAGCCTTCACCCTGGGCGCAGTGGCCTTGCTGTTTGGCGGTATTTCCCTGGGACTGGATTTTTTCGCCCTGTTACCCATGCGCATCTGGGGGGTAATGACCAGCTTTACGCTCATCGCCGTACCCTTGTTTGTTTTTATGGGTATTGTGCTGGAAAAGTCCGGCATCGCCGAAGAATTACTGGAAACCATGGCCCGCCTGTTTGGCCGCGTGCGCGGCGGCATGGGCGTGTCCATCGTACTGGTGGGTGCATTGCTGGCTGCCACGACGGGCGTGGTGGGCGCAACCGTCGTGGCCATGGCGGTGATTGCCCTGCCAGTGATGCTGCGCCATGGTTACAAACCCGAACTGGCCACCGGCACCATTGCTGCGTCAGGCACGCTGGGACAGATTATTCCGCCCAGTATTATTCTGGTGCTGCTGGGTGACGTGATCGGTGTGCCCGTGGGCCAACTGTTTATGGCCGCAGTAACACCAGGGCTGGTGCTCATCACACTGTTTATCGTTTATATTCTGGTGCGTGCCAAATTCAGGCCAAGTGAAGCTCCCGCTCTGCCCGTGAACAACGATGCCGGGCTGTTATGGCCACAGGTATTTAAAAGCCTGATTCCACCGCTGTTTCTGGTATTCGCCGTACTGGGTTCGATTTTCTTCGGTGTGGCATCACCCACGGAATCTGCCGCTGTGGGTGCCTTGGGTGCGCTGCTGTTGGCGGCTATCCGCAAACGCCTCAACCTCGGCAACCTGCGCATGGCCATGCGTTCCACTACCCGCATGACCTCCATGGTGTTCATGATTTTGATTGGTGCCACTGCCTTTGGCCTGGTGTTCCGGGGTATGGGTGGAGATGATCTGGTCAAGGAATTAATGACCGGTCTACCTGGCGGCCCATGGGGGTTCCTGCTGGTGAGCATGCTGATCATTTTTGTATTGGGCTTCTTCCTCGACTTTATCGAGATCACCTTCATTGTGGTGCCCATTCTTGCGCCTATCGCCGCTTTCCTGGGCATCGACATGCTGTGGTTCGCAGTGTTGATTGCCCTTAACCTGCAAACCTCTTTTTTAACGCCGCCCTTCGGCTTTTCGCTGTTTTATCTCAAAGCCGCCGCTCCGCCGGAAATTCGTATGCCACAAATCTATCGCGGCATCCTGCCCTTTGTGGGCATTCAGCTGCTGGCGCTGCTGATGGTCATGCTGTTCCCGCAGATCACACTGTGGCTGCCGGATGTGATGGATTCCGTGCAGGGTTTTTAGTACAGGCAACCTTTCCCGTTGTTCCTGAACAAACCGGCATTCAGAAAACCGTTGAAACCGCTGGATTCCAGCCTTCGCCGAAATGACGAGCAGTAAGCAAACAGGGCGACACGGATAAACAATAAAACAACCTGCAACTGCACATTTTTACCCAACCCCTCATTTAAAAATTGGCTATAGCGTGCAAGGGGCGGTGCTATATGCCAATTTTCTAAATGAGAGTTTGGGTTTTATTGTGATTACCTGAGTTTCAATGAGAGTGCCCGTTCGGCCCATGCACATGCCCGTGTTCGACTTCCTCAGCCAAGGCATCACGAACCTCAATCACCTTCACATCAAAATTAAGCTGCATACCCGCCAGCGGATGATTAGCATCAATGATAACAGTATCACCTTCCACCCCGGCCACAGTCACTGTCATCATTTCACCTTCCGGGCCTTCGGCGTGAAATTGCATACCGGCTTTAATTTCGGCATCTGCCGGAAACATTTCCCGTGGCACATTTTCCCGGCGCGCATCATTGCGCTCACCGTAACCCTCTTCGGGTGGCACCGTCACCTTCAGTTCATCGCCTGTCGTCTTGCCGGTCAGCGCATTTTCCAAACCCGGAATAATATTGCTGGCACCGTGCAAGTACAAAAAACTGCCGTCGTCGGATTGGTCGATGATAGTGCCTTCATCATCGGTGAGCGTGTAATGCAGGGTGACTACTTTGTTTTCTGCGATGGTCATGTTGATCCTTTGGGTTATTGGGTGTTTTTTTCAGCGGTTACGGGCTTTTGCATACGCCGCTTCGGAAAGTTCGTTCCAGCGGTCATTGTTATCTGCAAACGTTTTGTATGCCTGATAGATGCGTTTGAAATCGGGATCTTTGGCCGCTTCTTCTTCCAGCACGACGCTGGACAGTCTGCGCAATTCGGCAATGACTTCATCCGGAAAGGCCAGCACCTGCACATTGTATTTATCTTTGAGTGTCACCAAGGCTTCGAGGTTCTTTGCCTCGAACTGCGCCAACATCCACAAATTAGTTGCCGCAGCGGCAATCTCGATGGTTTTTTGCAAATCCGGCGAGAGGCTGGCCCAGGCTTTGGAATTCACATTCAGCTCCAGCACCGGGCCGGGTTCATGCCAGCCGGGGTAATAATAATATTTGGCAGCACGATACAGACCAAGACGTTCGTCGTGAAAAGGTCCGACCCATTCGGTTGCGTCGATGGTGCCACGATCCAGTGCGGTGTAAATTTCGCCACCAGCCATCAACACGGGGTTGCCACCCGCCTTGGCAAACACTTTACCGCCAAGACCGGGGATGCGCATTTTCAAGCCTTTCAAATCAGCAATGGCATCGATTTTTTTATTAAACCAACCGCCCATTTGCACACCGGTATTACCCATGGGAAAAGGTACCAGGTTATGTGGCTTGTATAATTCGCGCCACAGTTCCAACCCGCCACCTGCGTACAGCCACGAGTTCATACCCTGCGCATTCATACCAAAAGGCACGGCGGTGAAAAACTGACCGGCCGGGATTTTCCCTGCCCAGTAATAGGCTGCGCCGTGGCTCATTTCCACCGTACCCTGGGAAACGGCATCAAAAGCCTGCAAGGCGGGTACCAGCTCACCGCCCGCAAAAACCTTGATATTGAGCCGGCCATTACTGAGGGTTTTTACATCTTCGGCAAAACGCTCTACGCCTTCCTGAAAAATGGGGAAATTTGGTGGCCAGGTGGTCGCCAGTTTCCAGGTATGGTTCTGTGCGGGCTTGGCCGCACCTGCTACCGCCGTTGTCGTATTGTCCTGACTGCAAGCGCTTAATAGCAAAACACTGAAAAGCAAAAGAAGAAAACAAAGTTTGTTTGAAAGCATAGTTGAAGACATAGTTTGTTGTTGCCCTTTTCATTTTGTTTGTTCGTTATCCCCTGGAAGGATAATATCGGGAAAAATCCAGTTTACAGGAAAGTGACTCCTACTCTCGTTGTTTGTAAGCCTCGGTATGCCAGAGTCAACAATCACCAAAAATATTCACAATATATGGCTACGATCCTGTCAGGGTTCATACCTCACTCCATCGACCATGCCTGGATCGGTGCCTTGTTTTGTTTTTTCCTTACAATATTTTTTCCAGTGGTATTCCTGTTTCTTTTTCTATACTTCCGTATTCCTCTTTTAGGAATGCTAAAAACTGTGTTAATTGAAGATGATATTCTTCATAATCTTCACGATCACGAAGAGTCTCACTCTTCATGAGGTTTTCTTGATACAGGATGGTATCTCTTACCGCTGATACCGTCATGGGTGCCATTGTATTTGGTATTTTCATTATGCAACTTCCTTGGCGATATTTTTTAACAACCTGTCAAACCACCCTTTAAATTGAGATAGTGTCATATCCTGTACTGGAGCTATAGTATAACGAGTAGCTTCGAAGGTAGAGTTGTATTCGTCTTTTACAATTGCAAGCCCTTCTGGCAGGGTAGTACCTTTTGGTATTTTGTAGTATTCCCAGTTCTTTCCTTTTGGTAGTCCTTCTTTCATCAAACGTACTTAATCCTCTTGGTCGTTCTTTAACACATACCCATTTTATTTCGCCACGACTCTCTATGGTAATATCAGCAGCGGGCGGGCGGTCAACTGAGAAACCCAGCCTGCTTACACCACCTGCAAGTTCGCGTATTCCATCATCAGCCACTTGCTGCCAATGCCGTCAAAGTTCACCTGCACCCGCGCCTGCGCACCCTGACCCTCCACATTAAGCACCACACCATCGCCAAACTTGGCATGCAACACACGCTGACCCAGTCGCATCCCCCCCACGGATGATGCCTGCACGGAGGAAAAACCCGCCGGACGACGAGAGGCAAAACTGACATTGCCGCCGAGCCGGATTTCTTCCATTAACTCAGCGGGAATCTCGCTGATAAAACGCGAACGATGCGGACAGGTTTCGTTACCGTACAAACGACGGGTTTCAGCATGTGTCAGATACAAACGCTGACGGGCACGGGTAATGCCCACATAACAGAGACGACGCTCCTCGGCGAGGCGACCGGGCTCGTCCAGCGACATTTGATGCGGAAACAGCCCCTCCTCCACTCCGGCCAAAAACACCAGAGGAAATTCCAGACCTTTGGCGGAATGCAGGGTCATCAGTTGTACACCATCCTGCGAGCCATCAGTTTGTTTGTCGCCTGCTTCCAATGCTGCATGGGATAAAAATGCCGACAGCTCATCCATTTCCTCTTCATCTTCCGGCGTTTCCTCCTGCTCAAAATAACGCGCGGCATTAACCAGTTCCTCCAGGTTTTCCACCCGCGCCTGCCCCTTTTCACCCCGGTCTTTTTTATAGTGTTCAAGCAGGGTGCTGTGATGCAGGGTGTGTTCTAACTGCTCGTAAAGATCCATGCCATCGGTGTCACTGGCCAACCGGGTGATCAGCTCAAGAAACGCACCCAGCGCAGAGGTGGCCCGTGCAGGCAGCAGCTTTTGCTCAACCACGGCCTGCGCAGCCTGCCATAAGGCGACGTTATGCTCGCGGGCGTAATCACGCGCAGCGCTGACAGTCTTGTCGCCGATACCGCGCGTGGGTGTATTCACGACTCTCTCAAAAGCGGCGTCGTCATGCCGGTTGGCAATGAGTCGCAAATAAGCCAGCGCATCCTTGATTTCTGCACGCTCAAAAAAGCGCATGCCACCGTAAACACGATAGGGAATACCTGTCTGAATCAGTGCTTCTTCAATCACCCTCGACTGTGCATTGGAGCGGTAAAGAATGGCGTTATCCCGGTAGGGATTACCGTTATCCACCCAGTTTTGAATTTGCTCGACAATAAAACGCGCCTCGTCACGCTCATTGAACGCGGAATAAAGCTGGATGGCTTCACCGTCTTCGTCAGCGGTCCACAGATTTTTGCCCAGACGGTCATCGTTGTTGGCGATCAACGCATTGGCGGCGTTAAGAATATTGGCCGTAGAACGGTAATTCTGTTCCAGTTTTATGGTACGCGTACCGGGGAAATCGCGGGTATATTGCTGAATGTTTTCAATCTTCGCACCACGCCAGCCATAAATCGACTGATCGTCATCACCCACCGCAAACACCCGGGATGTTTTGCCTGCGAGAACACGTATCCAGGCATACTGAATGCTGTTAGTGTCCTGAAATTCGTCCACCAGAATGTGTTGAAAGCGGCTCTGGTAATGCGCCAGCAGATGTGGATTTTTTAACCACAGCTCGTGCGCACGCAACAGCAGCTCGGCAAAATCCACCAGTCCCGAGCGCTGGCACATTTCCTCGTAAGTCTGGTAGATACGGATCATCTGTTTTTGGTAAGGGTCATCGAAATGCTCGATATGCCCGGGGCGCTGCCCCTCGTCCTTACGTGCATTGATAAACCACTGGGCCTGTTTTGGCGGCCACTGCGTATCATCCAGTTCAAGACTGCGGATCACCCGCTTGATAGCACGTTGCTGGTCTTCACTGTCGAGAATCTGAAACGTCTGCGGCAGACCGGCATCTTTCCAGTGAGTGCGCAACAAGCGATGTGCCAGAGAATGAAAAGTGCCCACCCACATACCGCCCACTGGCTGTTTGAGCAATTCCTCAATGCGGCCACGCATCTCCGCAGCAGCCTTGTTGGTGAAGGTGACAGCAAGAATACCGTAAGGTGACAGATTTTCTGTTGCTACCAGCCAGGCGATACGATGCACCAGCACCCGGGTTTTACCACTGCCCGCACCCGCCAGCACCAGCACGTTTTCAGGCGGGGCACACACCGCCTCGCGCTGGGCCTCGTTGAGTTCATCAATAATGTGGGAAACATCCATCGGGGCATTCTACCAGAACTACTCTGTTGTCATTCCGGCGAAAGGCAAAATCCGGCAGGTTTTTCACTATTGCATTGCAATTTACCCTCTGGCCACGGCAAACTTCTGCCCTGTTTTAAGTAACGTGGAAAGCCGTAAAAACAGAATATGGTGGCTATGCCCTGATTCGAACAGGGGACCCCATCATTATGAGTGATGTGCTCTAACCAGCTGAGCTACATAGCCGTTTTAAGAAATGATCCGGCAAGCCGGATTTTGAAGAGGCGGAATTGTATGGTTTCCCGGCAGGCTTGTCCAGCCGTAGCCGTCACATGATTCTCATCCGACCTCAGACGTTAAAGCGAAAGTGCATGACATCACCGTCCTGAGTAACGTAATCCTTGCCTTCCAGCCGCCATTTGCCCGCTTCTTTGGCACCCTGCTCACCGTTACCGGCGATAAAATCATCATAAGCAATAACTTCCGCACGGATGAAGCCTTTTTCAAAGTCCGTGTGAATCACGGCGGCAGACTGCGGTGCAGTAGCACCGATAGCTACAGTCCAGGCACGCACCTCTTTGACACCGGCAGTAAAGTAGGTGTGCAGGTTCAGCAAACTGTAACCAGCACGGATCACACGATTGAGGCCCGGCTCTTCCAGCCCCAGCTCTTGCAGAAATTCATCGCGCTCGTCGTCATCCAGTTCGGCCAGCTCGGATTCGATAGCCGCACACACGGCAACGACGCCTGCGCCCTCGCCGGTGGCAAATTCATGCACCCTGTCCAGCAGTGGATTATTTTCCATGCCAGCTTCGGCGACGTTGGCGACATACAGAGTTGGCTTGGCGGTGAGCAGAAACATATCGCGTAACATCGCCTGCTCGTCTTCATCCAGACCCATGGCACGTACGGGTTTGCCTTCGTCCAGTTCCGTTTTGATTTTCTCCAGCACCACAAGTTTGGCTTTGGCATCTTTATCACCGGAGTTGGCAACCCGGCCAACACGATTGATGGCTTTGTCCACAGAATCCAGGTCAGCCAGCGCCAGTTCGGTGTTGATGACTTCGATATCATCCAGCGGATCAATTTTTCCCGCAACATGCACCACATCGTCGTCGTCAAAACAACGCACTACGTGGGCGATGGCATCAGTCTCGCGAATGTTGGCCAGAAACTGGTTGCCCAGGCCTTCACCTTTGGAGGCTCCGGCAACAAGCCCGGCAATGTCCACGAATTCAATGGTGGTGGGCAGTACGCGCTCAGGGTTGACTATCGCGGCCAGCGCATCAAGACGCGGGTCCGGGACCGGGACCACGCCGACGTTGGGCTCGATGGTGCAAAAAGGGTAATTGGCTGCCTGAATGCCCGCTTTGGTCAGCGCGTTAAACAAGGTGGATTTACCCACATTGGGTAAGCCGACGATGCCACATTTGAATCCCATGTTTTTAATCTCTACTCTAATGTTATAAAGCAACATGTGGGCACAAACAATGTGCCCGCCCTGCCGTTGCTGCCATCACTACTTACGGCTATGTAAATGGTTCATCGCCGCTTGCATTTCGCCTTCGATAACTTTTGGCAAAGTATGCAAAGCTTCATCGATGGCCTCATCAATGTCGATTTGCTCGTCACGCGAGGCTTTACCCAGCACATAATTTGATACGTCCCGGCTTTGCCCGGGGTGGCCAATACCGATACGCAGGCGCATAAATTCCTTGCTGCCCAGTTGCGCAATCATGTCACGCAGGCCGTTATGACCACCATGACCACCACCTTGCTTGAGCCGTAACTGACCTGGTGGAATATCCAGTTCGTCATGCACGACCAATATTGATTCCGGTACGATTTTATAAAAACGTGCCAATGCAGCAACGGACTTGCCACTTAAGTTCATAAAGGTGTTGGGCTTCAGCAACCAGAGTTCATTGCCAGCCAGTGATAATTTGCACGCATCACCATGGAATTTGTTTTCCAGCTTGAACGATGCACCTTTGCTGCGCGCCAGTTCGTCCACAAAAACAAAGCCGACGTTGTGTCGCGTCTGCTCATACTTCGGCCCGGGGTTTCCCAGGCCGACAATAAGCTGAACGGGCGACGACAAAGTCGGCTTTCCTGTACTTTAGAGAAACAAAAAAGCTTATTCGCTGGTGGCGTCACCTTCTTCTGTGGCAGTGGTATCAGCTGCCTCACTTTCTTCTGTGGAATCACCCCCTTTCGGTGCGTGAATGCTGACCACTGGCAAATCGTGGTCTGCACCATGCGTCAAAGCGGTAATCTGTACGCCCTTAGGCAAATCAATATCCGACAAATGCAACGAAGCACCGACACCCAGATCCGTCAGATCAATTTGCAGATATTCTGGCAAATCGCTGGCTTTACAGGTGATTTCGATGGTACTCAACAAATGCGACACCAAGCCACCCGCTTTAACACCGACACTGACATCTTCATTGATAAAATGCACCGGCACTTGCATATTGATAACGTCTTTGTCGCTCACGCGTAAAAAATCCACATGCAGGATTTTGCGTTTAGCGGGATGACGCTGCAAGTCTTTGAGTACCGCTTTTTGGACCTTGCCATCAACCGTCACGGTGAGAACGTGAGAATAAAAGGCTTCATTTTCCAGATGATGCATCAAGTCATCATGCACTACAGTAAAGGGCACGGGGTCTTTACCCGAGCCATAAATAATTCCCGGTACTTTGCCCGTATGGCGCAGGCGGCGGCTCGCACCTTTCCCTACGTCCGTACGGCTTTCAGCAATAATATTAAAATCAACAGACATAATGTATCTCCAGCAATTGTGTGTCTGGCAAATACCGCCAGTCACATCCGACAAAAAAGACCGCCATGATTTTGCGGTCTTCGCTTTTCACTTCTTCCTTGCGACCAGGATGAAGCACCTTTGTTAAAGTCACTCTATTATTAACAATGACTCCAACAACAATTCTTTAATTCACATTTTTATCCGGCGTTAATCCATGAACAACGAGCTTACCGACTCTTCATTGCTCACGCGCCGCATGGTTTCCGCCAACAGTTCAGCGATAGACAGCTGCCGGATACGACCACATTTGGCAGCGGCCTTGCTGAGCGGAATCGTATCTGTCACCACCAATTCATCCAGCTCGGATTTGATAATGTTTTCCACCGCCGGGCCGGATAACACCGGATGTGTACAGTAAGCCACCACCTTGGTAGCACCTTTGTCTTTCAATGCTTTAGCCGCTTGCCCCAGGGTACCCGCCGTATCAACCAGGTCGTCCACCAGCACACAGGTCCGCCCTTCCACATCACCGATAATGTTCATCACCTTCGCCACATTGGGCTTGGGGCGCCGTTTGTCGATAATAGCCAGGTCCGCATCATCCAGTCGCTTGGCCAGTGCCCGGGCGCGCACCACACCACCGACATCCGGCGACACCACCATCAGATTCTCATACCCCCGACGCCAGATATCGCCCAGCAAAATGGGAGAAGCGTAAATATTGTCCATGGGTTTATCGAAAAAACCTTGCACCTGGTCAGCATGCAAATCCACTGTCAGCACACGATCAGCACCTGCGGTGACAATCATGTCAGCCACCAGCTTGGCCGTCAGTGGCACACGCGCTGAACGCGGCCGGCGATCTTGTCGTGAATAACCAAAATACGGAATGACCGCTGTAATACGGCGTGTTGATGAACGACGCAGGGCATCAATCATCACCAGCAATTCCATCAGATTATTGTTGGTGGGCACGCAGGTAGGCTGGATAATAAACACATCCCGGCCACGTACATTTTCAGTGATTTCAACCAGGGTTTCGCCATCGCTGAACTCTCCCACCACGGCTTTACCCAGTGAAAGATCAAGGTAGCTCGCCACGGCCTGCGCCAGCTGCGGGTTAGCGTTACCCGTAAACACCATCATTTGGCTGTCAGACACGATTTACTCCACCAGAAGTGACCAGCTCTGTTTACAATTTGACAACTGCATTTTCATCAGTCGTCATTTACCCGTTGGTTGCGCGAAACTGGTCAAACCTTAAGGTTCAAACCCCACCGCTCTGACCAAACAATTTATTGACAATCAACCACCGTGTTTACGGTTATCATTTATCGATTGGCTGGGGCGGCAGGATTCGAACCTGCGCATGCTGAGATCAAAACCCAGTGCCTTACCGCTTGGCGACGCCCCAATAAAAACTTATTTTTCCCTATAAAACCTTTCTGAACCGAACAATACCGAACGATTACAACCCGCGGCGACTATCGTCTGCCAGCGGTCTTCAAGCTGTTCAGCCACTTCACGCGCCTGTGATTCGCGTTCAAATGCCGCAAACACACAACCCCCGGTGCCAGTCAATCGTGCGGGCGAAAATCGCATCAAATCCATCAATGCGGCATCAACCTCAGGGTACTTTGCCCGCACCAATGGCTCGAATACATTGCCAACGCGGCTCTCACCACCCCGACAAAAAAGGGCACCGCTCACACTCCCGGCACCCCCAGCGCTAACCCACGAAAGGTAATCGCGTATTTTGATGGGTCGCGCATCGCGTGTCAATTGTGTATCACTAAACAATTCAGCTGTGGAGACCTGCACTCCGGGAACCAACACCACAAACCAGGGTTCGGGCAACAACATCACCGGCTCCAGTTTTTCACCCACGCCTTCCGCCCAGGCGGCACGGCCACGCACAAACACCGGCACATCAGCACCCAGTTGCAAACCCAACGTCGCAAGCCGGTTTTCGTTAAGACCAAGCTGCCACAAATCATTGAGTGCAACCAGTGTGGTGGCAGCGTCAGAACTGCCACCGCCCAGACCGCCGCCCATGGGCAATTTTTTTTCGATGTAAATTTCTGCGCCCTGTGTGCAACCGGTTTCAGTCTGCAATAATCGTGCGGCACGAATCATTAAATCTTCTGCTTCCGGCACTCCAGGCACATCGGTAACTCGCCGCAATTGCCCGTCGGCACGCACACAAAAACGCAGCTTGTCACCAAAATCCAGAAACTGAAATACGGTTTGCAAATCATGAAAACCGCTGGGGCGTTGCCCGGTGATGTGTAAAAACAAGTTGAGTTTGGCTGGCGCGGGCCAGACGGGTTGCTGTAAAACGAGACTGTCTGACATGCCTTAATCCTGGATTCCGCAGTTGACTGCTTCGCGGGTGTATTCACATTTTGATAAATAGCTTGTTGGGTGATTTTGGCGCATTCACGGGTTAAGTGAGTCGCTACGACCTGTATAACACGCTACTCTTTGCGCCTGGCCGCGTTGCGCATCATCGCAATAGCGGGCTATGACTCTTCATCGCGCCTTGTCAGCCACAACATTCAACGCACGCTACAGGCCGTTCCACTGCGGAATCCAGGTTAATGTCCGCCGTCACCTGATTCCCAACGATCAATCACCAGACGCACACTGAGTTCACCGTTTTCCAGATAGACCTTGCGCGGTAACATCAACCCATCCGTCTGGCGGTAGGCTAAGTATTCAATTTGCCAGTGGGACTGTTGCAAACGGGCAAGTCGGCCCTCTTCATCAAAAGCCAACAGCGGGGCTTTCCCGCCTGCCGGCACAGGTATACCACGCACCCAATACCGCAGACTGTGCAACGGCAGCCGCCAGCCAAGCTGCTGATAAAGAAGGGACTCAACATCCCTAGCAACCATCGTCTGCCCGTCCGAGGTACGCATTTCGACATACTGTGGCCCGCCATCCAGCTGTAACCCACCCTGGCCAAACGGCGCATTGAAACTCATTTGATAAGTGTCTTTTTTCTGTTGCCAATGCAGCTTGCCATTCCAGCCGTCATCTTCACTGTGGGCAGCAATGCGTGCGCTCAACGTCCAGTCAGTTTGTGCATTCACAGACTGAACATGTTGCTGCCATAATTGCGCAATACGCTCGGAGGGGGGCTCAGGAGCAAAGGGTGACAACGAGGCGCAACCGGAAAACAGAAACACCGCGCCCAGCAGGCACCACGGCGCAATACGTTGTAACAGCGAGTGAATCACAAACCCAGACGCTTCATGGCATCCAGTAAAACTTTGTGCCTGGGGTGTTTTTCCAGAGCCGTTTCCAATACATCCAATGCCTCTTGCTTATTGCCCATTTCCCACAAGACTTCACCCAGGTGCGCGGCGATTTCCGGATCATGAACTAATGACAATGCCTGACGCAACAATTCAACGGCTCTGGCATGGTTGCCCATGCGGTACTGCACCCACCCCATACTATCAATGATGGCTGCATCCCTCGGCTCCACTTCCAGTGCCCGGGTGATGTAATCCAGCGCTTCATCCAGACGATCAGTACGATCCGCCAACGTATAACCAAGCGCATTCAGCGCCTGTGCATTACCCGGCTCCCGTTCGATGATGATGCGCAGATCTTCTTCAGCCAAAGCCAGTTTATCGGCCCTTTCAGCAACCAGCGCCCGCGCATAACGCAAGGAAGTATCATCAGGTCGTTTTTCCAGTTTATCCGCAAAGAACACCAGCGCTTCCTGGTATTTCCCGGCCTTACGCAACAGCTCTCCCTCCATCAGATAAAGCCGCACCTGGTCCTGTTCATTGCGAACACGCAGTGAATGCAGATGCTCACGCGCACGCTCCAGCTTGCCTTGCTCGGCCAGCAAATTGGCTGCCCGTGACTGCGCGCCTAAATAATAATCGCCACGATGTACTGCAAAATAATATCTCAACGCAACCTCAGGCTCATTTTTTTTCTCGTAAACACGCCCCAGATAATAACTGCTCGCCAGCATACGCTGCCTCATGCGCAAGACACGCTTGAAGCGGGCTTCCGCCTTGTCGAGTTTGTCCAGCTGTAATGCCAGCACACCTGCGGCATATTGTGCCTCAGCATTGCGTGGATCTTGTTCGGCAAGACGTTCAAACTCGACAAAAGCCTGGGGCAACTGCTCAACTTCTGTCAACAACCGCGCATAGCTCATGCCAACGGAAATATCATTCCCCAACTCACCTTCACGCTCTTTTTCCAGATAAACCAGCGCCTTCTTTTTGTCCCCCTGCAAACTGAGAATCCGCGCACGCATGACCACGGCCGGCGCCCAGTGCGATTTCAATGCCAGGGATTTATCCACCGAATCCATAGCCAGCTTCAATTTGCCCTGACGCAGACTCAGCTGACCATGCGCCAACCATGCATGCGGATTGTCCTGGTGTTTAGCCAGCAATTGTTCCATAACTGAAAGCGCAGCAACGGGGCTTTTGGCTTGCATCAGCTGCCCAGAGATTTGCATGAACCCCTGATCAACCTCGTCCGCTGACAAGGTAATATAGCGCTCATAACGCGCCACAGTTTCCGGCGCACGGCCAAAAACCAGCAACAACGGTGCCAGCACCTCATAGGCCTTTGCATCATTCGGAGCCAGCTCGACCCACAATTCCGCTGCCTCCAACGCCTGTTCCAGCGCCTGGGCAAGAATAGCAACACGCGCCGCACGCTCTGCCACGCTGGCATCCCGGGATTCCCTTGCTGCCGCCAGGTAACTGTTCACTGCCACACCAATTTCGCCCCGCTGCCCGGCTACTTCGGCAACCAGCAGCCGGTACATCACCTGTGCTGAGAACTCACCCGCAGGCAATTCCGTCAAGCTAGTCACGGATGCTGTCGTGGGTGCTGGTGAATTTTTCACCACATCTGTGGAAACCGCGCAGCCCGTCAACCAAACCACCCCAAAAACCCATAAAAAACGCACTACTCTCACCATTTTTACTCCAAAATCCCGGATAATTCGCGCATTTTGCGCCTCATATGCTACATCTCTTAACGACTGTAATGACTGTCGGCCACAGCATTGGCGCGCTTAAACCCGGGTTGCAAATAAACACCCCAAGGTAAATCAAGCACCCGACAGATTCAGCATGACTTGTATTCGCACCCCAGTTCGCTCAGAATTTACGGTTTGATCAAGGTACTATCGGCACGCATGTCACTTCTAGCCTTTGGCATTAATCACAAAACCGCCCCTGTAGACATCCGGGAACGCGTTGCGTTCGCTCCGGGTAAGCTGATTGATGCCCTGAAAGACCTGGTCACCAACGCCAGAATTCAAGAGGCCGCCATTGTTTCCACCTGTAATCGTACCGAGCTGTACTGCGATTCCGGTCAACACACCCCTCAAGGCCAGCGTGACAACGCCATTATTGTCGATTGGTTTCGAGAATATCACAAGCTCGAAAAGCGGGATATTGAGCCTTATATTTTCCTGCACCCGGATCAGGAAGCCGTGCGCCACATGTTGCGCGTTGCCAGCGGGCTGGATTCACTGGTGCTGGGCGAACCGCAAATTCTCGGCCAGATCAAGGACGCCTACGCCACCGCCACCGAAGCAGGCACCATGGGTGGCCAGCTCGACAGGCTGTTTCAGCACACATTTTCCGTGGCCAAGCAGGTGCGCACCGACACCGCCATTGGTGCCAGCGCCGTATCCGTGGCCTTTGCGGCAGTGAGCCTGTCCAAACAGATTTTTGATGCCTTCGACAAACGCACCGCGCTGCTCATCGGCGCGGGCGAAACCGTGGAACTGGCCGCACGACATCTTCACCAAAGCGGCATTGGCCGGATGATCATCGCCAACCGCACCGTAGAAAACGCCCACACCCTGGCACAGGAAGTCGGTGCCTATGCTATTTCTCTGCCGGAAATCACCCAACACCTCGCCGAAGCGGATATTGTTATTTCCTCCACCGCCAGCCCCCTGCCCATCCTCGGCAAAGGCAGCGTGGAAAGCGCACTGAAAAAACGCAAACACCGCCCCATACTGATGGTAGACATCGCCGTACCACGCGACATTGAGCCCGAAGTCAGCGACCTCAATGACGTTTACCTGTACACCGTGGATGACCTGCAGGACATCATTCAGGAAGGCCTGCGTTCCCGCCAGGAGGCCGCACAGCAGGCAGAAGAAATTATCGACACTGAAGTATCACACTTTATGCACTGGCTTCGCTCACTGGATGCCGTCTCCACGATTCGCGCCATGCGTGAAGATGCGCAAAGCCAGCGGGATATCGAACTTGAACGGGCCATACGTCTGTTGCAATCCGGTAAAAATGCCGAACAAGTCATCACCGAAATGGCCAACCGGCTCACCAACAAACTTATCCACACCCCCAGCGTGCAACTCAAAAAAGCGGGTTACGATGCCCGCGAAGAAATTTTTGATGCTGCCCGCGAATTGTATAATCTCAAAAGTCGTGACCTTTAGCTTTGCTTATCTTTTCCACCCAAGCTTTAGACTAACAATAAATAGTAATCTTCGAATGACCGATAAGCTCAAAAAGCTATTTTTTATAACAAAACAAGTATTTCACAATACTATTCTGGTACGGAGGGACGGCCCACAAGCTCTAACCTCATTCGCTCTCCATTGTCATTTGACCAATACACTATATTCCCAATAACTATAGCCGCGGTATTTTTTCCCGTTCGGAGCCACCTCTCCACGCCACCCTCGCTGAACTAGCTCTTTACCTATAAGCCTATTCATAATTCCATGGCCAACAAGAAGTATACTTTCGTATTCTTCCGCCAAATCTTCCAGCCTTTTACTGGCGGCCTTGACTCGATTTAATATTGATTTTTTTGATTCTACATTCGTTGACAACCCCAAAATCCAAAGAATTCGGAAAATAATTGACCAAGAGTGAGGCGATATTTTTAGTAATGGTATATTTGCAACGGGAAGCTCTGCCTCACAAAAAAATGATTCAGACAGGAAGTCATCGACACCTAACAACCGTGCAGAATGCTTTGATCTTTCAAGTGTGCTACACACAACAAAACTATTTTTTGCGTGATCAATAGATACAGGACAAGGTTTATTATTAACAACTACGCCGGACTCATTGTAGCATTTTATCCATTTAGCCATTTCTGAAGAAGGCACTTTTTTCCACTCGCCTATATCGGGTTCTCCGTGCCTTTGTATAATAATTTTCATTATGGAAAAACGCCGGTGTAATGCTTAACCGCTGGAAAAGGATCATAAAAATGGTGGAGCAGACCCTTCCATTCCTGGTACTGACTAGACCCTCTAAAATCCACAGTGTGATTTTCGATTGTCTGCCAGTTAACCAGCAGGATAAATTGGTTTTCAACGCATTTCTTGAGCTGGCGGGAAACATAACCTTCTATGTTTGACATTATTTTCTGCGCCCGACAAAACGCCGCTTCAAATTCGCTTTCTTTTCCTTCTTTGACATTCAAAATTGCCACTTCAAGCATCACTAAAAAACCCCTTTTTATTGGCCTGACAGTAAGCCGATTTGAAACTGACATATATTATTCATGAGCATCAGTCGAACAGGCCTTCACAATCACAAATCCGATCTTAACCGTTAATAAACCTGGGCATACCTGATTTTACTTATATACCCATGGCGTTTGTGATTCAGGTGTCAATATGCGCCATATTTATTCCGTGGCACAGCGAAATATGGATATACGGAACCCGGGATCATTAATTTTAACCCGGCTGGTAATGTTTCCCCAAAATAACTAGAATTGTAGGGAGAGCCCATGAATGGATGCTTCGACCAATGGAAAGCTCTCACAACGCGATGTAACCCTATAGAGGGAGGCGTGGGAACGAGGATGTACGAGTCATTTTACAGGCTGCGCAAAACCCCGTTTCGGCTGACACCCGATCCATCTTTTTTCTTTGAGAGTCGTACTCACAAGCGGGGGGCCGCTTACCTGTGCTATGCAATGCAGCAGGGTGAGGGGTTTGTTGTCATCACTGGCAAGCCGGGAACGGGCAAGACCGAGCTGATGCTCAATCTCATCAGAGAGTTTGATGACCCCCACGTTGTATTTGCAAAAATAGTCTCAACCAATGTAAATGCTGACGATTTTTTGGCGTTAGTGGCGGCTTCCTTTGGGCTTTCCAGCGAAGGCCTGGGTAAGGGAATTTTGCTAAAAACGCTGGAGAATTTCTTCATCGCTTGCGCCCGTCAAGACAAGCAGGTGTTTTTGCTGATTGATGAGGCGCACAACCTGTCAACCACCTCGCTCACCGAGCTTTCCATGCTGTCCAATTTTCAACTGGGTGAAAAAGCGATACTGCGCTGCTTTCTGCTGGGGCAGGAATCACTGGCGAAAAAACTCGAAAAACCAAAACTGGCCCACCTCAAACAGCGTGTCATTGCCTCCGCACACCTGGACCCCATGAATGAGGCCGAAACAGCGGAATATATCAAACATCGCCTGACCCTGGCTGGCTGGCGGGGTGATCCTCGGTTTCACGATGATGCCTATCCGCTGATTTATAAATTCACGGGTGGAATCCCGCGACAAATTAACTTTTTTTGCCATCGTCTGTTGTTACAAGGCTATATTGATGAGCTGCACAAAATTGATGCCGGTGTTGTACGTGGGGTCATCAAAGAATTACTGGAAGAAACCACGGTCGCCCATGCGCCCTGCAACCCTGATGAACATTTTACAGTTCCATTTCCGAATACCCGTACGTCTGTTCGCCAGCGTAACCGGCTTCATGTGGCAAACATGCAGAAACCTCGCACATCAGCTCCCCTCCTTAAGGTTGTTGCCAATCAGGCACTCGCCATAAAACCGGAATCCACGTTCCCTGCTACGGAGAAAAAATCAACGGGCAGCGCGTTGATTACCAGCCCCGCCAATCTGGCGGATGCTGATGTCCTCCAGGAATTAGCCCGCGATGGTGCCCGTCGGCTGCTGCGTATGTTAACGCAAGACAGTCAGGCTGACCGGGAGTTACGTGCCAGTGTCGCCTTTTATATCAGGACTGAGTCGGCACGTTTGATGTCCCCGGACAGCATACGACAACTCAATGCAACCATACCCGTTGCCCCGGCCCACTCCCCGCCTGTCAGGACAAGCCAGCGTCTTTCGTCTGCCGGAAAATGGGCCGCTGTTGCGAGTATCGCTGTCTTTGCTGTGATCGTATCACCTCAGCTTCAACACACTGATAAACCCGTCATTCCAGCAAACAGTGCGGACGACAGCAAAGCAACAAACCGGTTGACCGTCGCGATGCTCATGCCCATTGGAGAAAACCGCATATCGGCTTCTGGCCCTGTAACGATAATCGATTCACCGCAAAGTAATAACAGCTTAACGACTCTCGGAATATCCCTCGCCGACATTGTCACCGAAGCCAACCCGCCATCAACAACAAAAGCAACAGAACAATTGACCGTGGAACAACATAAACTGCCGGAAACAAATAACGCATTGCGCCAAAAGAAAGAGGAGAAAAAAGCTGAAAATATGCCGATACGCCTGGCAAACAATAACAAGACAACCATACTTCCGCAGACAGCAAAACCACCCTCCCAATCATTAAAAACCCGGCCACCACCAGAACACAGGAAGCCTGTCGGGATCAGCAACACACCCGCTGTTGTTTTTCCCTTGTCACCACCACCCTCTTTGGCGCCCACAAAACCTGCCAAAGACCAATCCAAACCTGTCACACCTTCTGCCACACCCAAGCAAACTCCCGTGACTGGCAACCCGGTAGAATCAACAACAACGGAAACAGATATTCCGGCAGCCGATTTGAAAATATTACTATCAAGACTCACCTCCGCTTATGAGGCTGGAAACCTGAGAAAACTGGTCAGCGTTTTTGCTGAAAATGCCCACAGCAACAATAAAACCAGTCTTAATGCCATTGAGGATGACTATCGCAAGCTATTTGATGTAACTGACATGCGCAAAATGATGATCAGTAATATTCAATGGGAAAAAATTAAAAACCGAATGCGCGGCAAAGGAAATTTTCAGTTAGTCGTGCGTGAAAAAGGCGCAGGAAGAGTGACATCCTACGATGGCAGTATCGAGTTTGATGTCGCTCAAAGCACACGGGGTATCGTCATAACACAGCTTGATTATCGTTATGATTAAAACCAGCCTGATGAAGAAGCTTTATCTCATCGCTCTGATGTTGTTACCCGTGCTTGTTACCCATCCGGTATACGCAGCACTCGGCCTGCCAGAAAATACCGCGAAACTGGGATACGCCATGGGTAGCACTTATGTTTCAGTGGATGACCCCGCCGATAACACCGCAAAGGAATGGGCTCTGCTGCCACTGACATTAATCCACACCGACTGGCTGATTGGCGATATACGCTACTGGTCAGAGCTTTTTTATTACAAGGCCGTGCTGAACCCCGCAGCAAACAACGTTGGCCAAAATGTGGAACAGTATGGTTTTCGTGCCTCTCTGCAAAAAAGCCTGCGGGTAACGCGCTTATGGGCACCCTGGTTTGGTGTAGGCATCGGGGTCTCCCGGGTAACGTACACCACACGTCACACCATAGACAGCGATGGTTTTTTGCTTGCCGCTTATCCCGACCGCGAGCAAACATCCATCGCATTACTACTCAACATCGCCAGTGAATGGCCCCTGGCCCGGAACTGGGACATTGGTGTAAAACTTGAACAGGCCATTCCCGTTGACGGAGATATCAGCGAAAGCTCGGCCCTGATAATGCTGCTGTATCGCTACTGACCGGAGCACACCATGCCAACACACAAACAATTACAATCATTGCTTTTATTATCCGTTCTGCTGCTTGTAGTGGTCTTTCTCCTGACGGGTTGCTCGCCCGGCGGTTCCCTGGATTTACCCGAAGAACGTCCGTCCGGTGTTATACAAGGCAATGTTGTTGATGGCATTTTGGTGGGTTCCCGGGTCAACATTTATGGTTTTGAAAGCGGGACCCGGAGCATACTGCTGGGGACAGCCATCACCAATGAGCAGGGTGGCTATGCCATTGAATTACAAACCTCCGATCAACCGGTCCTGATTGAAATCAGCGGCGGCACCTATCTGGAAGATGCCAGTGGCAGTGCTGTCACTCTGGCTGACGGACAGGTACTGCGCGCCGTCACACACTACAAATCAGGCAAACCGCTTGATGCCATGGTAACACCGCTGACCCACCTCGCCGTCGGCCTGGCGGAATACAACATTAACAATGGTGTACCTGTGGATCAGGCAATCCGTGAAGCAAACACAGACATTAACCGTTTCTTCGCCATCGATACCGGCACAACACCGCCTCTGGCGATTGTTGATGAAAACAACACCCTCGCCGAACTCAACGACACCGCATTGTATGGATTTTATCTGGCCGGGTTGTCCAACTGGACATTATGGGCAAGTGACAAAAACGATGCGCCACACAGCATTTATTCATCAATTGCTCTAACACAGATTCTCTACAACGATATCCGTTCCGATGGTGTCTTTAACGGCGTGGGTGACAACCGGGAAGGTACAGCATTAATGCCATTAGCCTTTGGGCGGGTAGCACTTGATGAAAATACTTTTCGCATTGCATTTTCCCTGCACATGCTGGCTATCGCCAACAGCGATGAAAACAAAACCAACCTGGGTATCGATAAACTGCTCACCCCAGCCCAACAGATCGCCGCACAAACCGGCGCATTGCTTGGCACATCAGACCCGGTTAACATTGATGAACAAATACCCGAAGTCACCATAACGCAATCAGCCGATAAATATCGCAGCGGACTTTTTAGTTTTGAAATCACCATTGGCGGACTTTTGGGCGCTGAACGTATTCGTATATTTATCGATGGTGACCTGGCGACCACTCTGACAGACACAACAAATACCCTGGCCATCATCGACACCACAGATTATACGGATGGCGAGCATGAAATCCGCGTTATCGCCACCGACGCATTGAGCAATGAAGCAAGCAACACCTTCATCATACAATTTGACAACACCGCACCGGTAGTCAATGTCAGTTCCCCGCCAGCAAGCTCGCTGGCAACAGCATTGATCACGGGCACATACAGCGATAATGCCTCCGGTGTTCAGGCCATCACCGTTCAAGGGCAAGCGGCCACCCTGTTCACCGACGGAACCTGGAACGCCACCGTCAAACTTGAGTCCGGCGAAAACATCATTCCCATCAGCGTCATCGATCAGGTCGGCAAACGGCTGGACACTCAAACCATTTTGCACCTGGACCTCATCGCTCCCGTTATCACCTCGACCGGCATGCATAGCCTGGCGCGTTTTTCCAATGGTGATGGCAGCTACAGCGAAGCAGTCTTGCAGAATATAAACGACACCCTGCCATTGTATTTTGAAACAAATGCCGTTGATCTCAACGGTGTATTCATCGACCGCCTGGAACTGAACAACAATGCAATACCCTACTTTGCTTTCAGTATTACGGATGAAATGGGACCGGATGCCATCACGGCACCGCAAGACATACGGGTACGCATCCAGTACGAACGCAGCGGTGAAATTATCAACCCCTGGCGAACCGTTACCGCCATCAATGATGAATACCTGATTCCATTGGTATCCGAAATGCTGGCGCTAAACTGGCATCAAGCAGCCCCCGCAGACGAGCATGTGATTCGGGTTGAAGTAAGCGATGCCGCCGGTAACCTGAGCAACCTGAGCTTTCTCTTCCGCGCGGATTTTTATGTACCTGTATTCAGCATAGATACCATCAGCGATCTTGGGACCGATATCTTCACAAACACACCGTTTACAGACAGGGCAAACCTCAACGGGCTGGAATTCGCCAGTATCGCTTACACCTTTACCAATACCCTCGGTAAATCCTTTTACCTGTCCCTTGCAGACGATTCAATGCACACCACGGCACAAACTGTCGATCAACTGGTGCGGGAACATCAGATCAGACTCAAAACAACCCCGGAATGGCGCATCGGGCTCATGACACCGACTACTCAATGCCCGGAAATGACCAGCTGGACAACCGTTTCCACGGTGCTGAATTTTACAGGTTCTGCCTGGGTGCCGGAACAGGTACCTGCCGTCCGTTTCAGCACAGAGACCGCTATTTCCAGTGATGACTTGCCTGCGTCACCAACACCGTCAATCTGGAACGATGTACCTGATTTCGATGAGCAATTTGAAGTGACCACCCTGGAAAGTTCATCCTCGGTCCTGACTTATCGTTATGACTACATCCTTGATGAAAGTACCCTTGTGTCACCATCCGCCTATATCCTTGCCTGGGCGCTAGTGGGTATCACAGACACCCAGACCTGCCCGCAAAAACGCTACTTTCAACAGCGTGACGTTTACGCCTATGAATCCGTTGCCGGTTATCCAAAACCAGTACTCTCGTCAATATCCGTAGCAGGTACCGCTGATTTTTCAACAAGCCGCTTTACCGTGCTGAACAACAATACCGGATTGCCTGTCGAACCCGTTGACGGCTGGCACCAGATCCCCGCAGGACATTCCATCACCATTCACAAATGGGTCACCACGCCCGAACTTGTATTCTACAATGACGATGTCTCGGACCTGAGTGGCTTCTCCAGCTACACACCAAACTGGAATGACAACAACATCTCCTGGGCTGTTAACCGTCATTTGACAATATCCACCCTCCACGATGCGGGAGACAGCAATATCTCCGTCATGCCTGTACGCAACATCAATAATGGTACCGGTATATTGACCTACCAGATCAATAAATAATTACCCGCAATTACTGCTGTCCCATTAACTTGAGCTATAAAACAAAATCACCCCAACTGTTAAAATCTGTTGACGTTTCCATCTTTGTCACTGTTGCGCGCTGAAAAACATCTATTAAGGCAAGAGATATGGCTTGGTTATTCCAAATAAGCAACGAGCACTAAGCTCTTTACTGCCTTGCTAGATGAAAAAAGTATCTCTAATTAGTGACAAAAATGAAACGTCAACAGATTCCGGTGCTAAACTTGTTACGGTTACTTTGCAATAGTAATTACTGACCAAATTATCAGGATATTTGTTGTGCAGGAGTCATAAAAATTTCGTTAATTTTATAACGTACAAATAAAAGGACATATTTAAAATGGATACGATACGGAATGTGGTTTTTATGGCTGTCGGATTTTTATTCATGCTAATCACTCCCCTTGCAGGAGCTGATTCAGGTGATTCATACATATACCCGGGTGACTCATATGCGTATATGTACAAAAAACACCAAGTGGTAGTCACCGGTGCATATCGATGCCCAGGTGATTTCCCAGGTTTTCAACATTCAATTACTTTTACTGCAAGTGAATTGGGAGATTTAAATATCGAAACAGAATTCGATAATTTGGATACAGGTGATTGTACGCCAAGGGGTCAGGATGCTCTAAATCTGGCACAGGATCTGGGCTGTACAACCGGCCCGCTATATGCGTTTAAGAGAAATGGCAGTCCCGGAGCGGCCTTCGGCTTTGTGTGCAAAGGGAAACGAGACCGTATAGTTTCTGTCATTGAAAAGCTTAGTGGTGAAATACTAAGGCCTGCTCAATAATCAAGCGAAGCAAATCTCCCGGCTGTGCCGGGAGATTTTCAAAGATTTTATCATTCCAGCAACCTGTCTGGACTTGCTGCCCCGACCAAAAGCAGCGAAGAAAAACAGGTTCAATATTAACTGATTTAATTCCCCGAATAATTTTTAGCATAATGCAACAATTGCAATACGCGGCTCCTTATGATGGCACAACGGTAACTGCCTCGTGACATACTCGCCGAACTACCAAATTCCTGGTGAGTCCAGGTATTTTCTATCAACTCAAACTCAGCATCGCGGAATTTTATCCAGTTACATTGTGAATGAATTAATTTCTGTTGCTGCTCCGCCAACAATCTGGATTTAACAAGATGATAAGCTTTATTCACTTCATCATCTAAAAATTTTTGATAATTGTCATATGCGATCAAATAATCTCTTGAGCCATTGCGCGGATTATTAATTTTTTTTAAAAATGTCTGTTCGCGCAATTCAAACTCACCAATCAAATCAGATGCATCAGGATTGTCTATCGCAAGAACCGGATTGATTAACAAACTGAAAAAAACCAGAGAAAAAACCCGCATCCATTCGGGCATATTTTTTGTGTTTATTTTCACCATTGTTTATATATTCCCTTGTTGTATATATCCCACTCGGCCTGCCTTCTGTTAATTAAACCGTTATTAATAATGCCCTGAGATTTATTCCAGGCTTTCCAGGCATCTTCCATATTTTTATACGTGGTTTTAAGGTTAGGGTTATTCACCATTTTCAGAACTGATGAATGGGCAAAAGCCCTTTGCCCGATATTAAATGCAAGAACCACCATAGCATCAAATTCATTTTGCAGAATACTGGCAGTCACTTTCGTTTTAACCGTATTAACATATGGACTCAGATCCTCATTAAACAGGCTGATCGCCTGCTCCCGGGTAATGCCATCTTTATATTTTGGCCACTCGGCACTGGAAATAAGGTGCCCATAGCCGATAGTGGCACCTTCCACCCATGCGGTTATGTCTTTACCTGTTTGATCATCATAAGGTGCGGTGGATAATTTCTCTATGGCCTTTAACAAATCTATACCATTATCACTAAAATCAAAGGCACTGGCGGGTTTTTCACCCAGCCTGACTGCACCACTCACCAGTTTTTTGAAGGTTTTCCCACCAGGATCTATATGACCATCAGGGTGCGTCATATTCAAAATATCTTTTTGAAAGTGCTCGATCCGAAGTATTGTTTTGTTACCGATGATGCCATCCTCTTTCAGTGGTGTGATTTCTCCCGGGATTTTCTGAGCATTTAACAGTTTTTGAACAAGAACAACATCTGCTGAATGATTCGTGCCATTACGGCCTACGGATGCAATTATTTTATTCACGCCTTATATCCTCACATTTAGATGAAAATGAATTGATTAAACCAATCAGTACACAGTACAGGGAGAATGTTTTACAATAAATTTCCCCGCACCACTTTCTTCTCCCTGTTGATGACCAGTCCTTCAATCATGTAACGCATTTATGAGCAGAAATGGCGCTATTATTTTTTATCCCGTCCTTTTCCTTTATACTCTGTCATCATGAACATCATCTACCTCAACAATGAATTTCTGCCTGCTGATCAGGCCTGTGTTCCGGTACTGGATCGCGGCTTTATTTTTGGCGATGGCGTATACGAAGTCATCCCCGTCTACGGCGGCAAGCTGTTTCGGCTCGACGAGCATTTACAACGCCTGCAAAACAGCCTCGATGCCGTGCGCATTCCCAACCCGATGAGCCACACGGGCTGGGGCACAATATTAAACGAACTCATCGCACAAAATGAGGGAGACGAACAATCGCTTTACCTGCAAGTCACCCGAGGCAGCGCGCAACGTGACCACGCCATGCCGGATAATCCCGTACCGACCATATTTGCCATGAGTAACCCGCTGCACCCCGTCAGCCAGCACATTCGTGAACACGGTGTCTCTGCTATCACACTTAATGATATTCGCTGGCAACGGTGCCACATCAAAGCAATCAGCCTGCTACCGAATATTCTGTTACGCCAGGAAGCTCTGGATCAAGATGCTGCCGAGGCCATCTTGATCCGTGACGGCTTTGCCACCGAAGGCGCTGCCAGCAATTTGTTTATTGTTTGTGGCGGCAAGCTTGTCACCCCGCCCACCGGGCCGTTTTTACTGCCGGGCATTACCCGTGATCTGATTCTGGAACTGGCCGGGGCAAATAATATCCCCCATTGTGAAAAAAATATCAGCCGTGATGAGCTGCGAAATGCCGATGAAATCTGGCTCACCTCATCCACCAAAGAAATTCTGCCGGTTACCCGGCTGGATGATGCACCCATTACCAACGGCCAGCCCGGCCCCTTGTTTCAACACATGCTGGCCTTATATCAAGACTACAAACAACAACTGCGCAATCCGTAAAATGGACACATCAGACAACAACAAACCCATCATGGAGTTCCCCTGCGAATTCCCTATCAAAGCTATGGGGCTTGCCTCGGAAACCTTGCACAGTGTGGTACTGGACATTGTGCAACGTCATGCTCCCGAAACCGGTAAACACGCACTGAAAAGCCGTCCCAGCAGCAACGGGAAATATGTGTCCGTCACCATCACTATCAACGCAAAAAGCCGCGCACAACTGGATGCCATTTATCTGGACCTTACCGCCTGCAAACAGGTGCTCATGGTCTTGTGAGTCTTTCTGATGTTTCAGACAAAGATATCATTGTCCGCCACCTTGGCCTGCGGGATTACCCAGGCGTGTGGCACGACATGCAGCATTTTACGGACACTCGCACACCCAGCACTGCCGACGAAATCTGGTTGCTGGAACATACCCCGGTATTCACCCTCGGTCTCAACGGCAAACCGGAACACATCCTCACCCCCGGCGACATCCCGGTAGTAAAATGCGACCGTGGCGGACAGGTGACTTATCACGGCCCCGGCCAGCTGATAATCTACTTGTTATTAGACTTGCGCCGCCGCGAAATGGGCGTAAAAACACTGGTACATAAAATTGAACAAGCCATCATTGATCTGCTGCGGGACAGCAACATCCATGGCCAACGCCGAGAAGGTGCGCCCGGCATTTATGTCGATGATGCAAAAATCGCTGCCCTCGGTTTACGCATACGCCGTGGCTGCTGTTACCACGGCCTCAGCCTCAATGTGAATATGGACCTGGCGCCTTTTTCCCGCATCAACCCCTGCGGTTACGCAGGACTAAAAACGGTTCAGCTACTCAACCTATTGCCTAAAACCAATTTTGAACATGTCAGCGACATTTTACTGCAACAATTGCAACAGCAGCTTGCAGCCGGGTAAGGTTTTTCAACTCAAAATATGAATATTTTACGATGACTTGCATGCAATACTAAAACAAGCAACTTCGTCTCAGGTTATCCAGATGTAGAGATGTCACCTCGATGTCTTTTCCCCTGAAGATAAGCTAACGATACTAAACAAGCCAAGTATAAATAATCGTTACGGTATTTTTACCTGGACATTGAAATCAAAACAACTTTTACTACGCCTCATATAGTCAGAGCCTTTGGTTAATCCCCCTTTTAGACAACTACATTTTTCAGGGTTTGCTGATGGCTCGTATCAAAGCATGCCTCAAAAGGGCTGTCCTAATTATTACATCAAAGGAGTAAATTGAATGAAAAAAACAGGATTAACCATAGCTGCCGTATTGCTGACAGGGTGTGCGGCTCAACCGGAAAAAAAGTTGACACCACCCCCAAAAACCCAACCGTCGTCCTGAAAGCCAGCGGTGTTATCAGCGGCATGATATTGCCTGATTCTACATTTGAGCAACTCGTCTATACACGCCATGACAAAAGACGCATTTCCAATAAACATAAATATGATTCCTGGATGGCCGGAAAACTCTTAGGAGGTGGCGACGATACTGTTATATTTCGTATGGATAAAAACCTGAGCTGGATTTTGTCGGATAAAAAATATCTGGAATGCCCTCTAAGCGGGTGTAGTACCAATATACTCGCGCTATTTGGCACCAAGAATGAAGACAAGGTTAAGCATGAGGATGAAAGTGAATTTCAATACGACCCTGCTGGCGATGCCGGATGCCCGTTGACTGTCAGTAAAAACAACTTCACCGTCACTGAAACAGGAAAAACCCGTGTTATTTCCGGGTACGAAACAAAAGAGTATCAGGCAATATGGAAAACTGAGTATAAAGATGAAAATAACAGGAAAGATACAAATACTTTAAAAATCGTCTTTTGGAACACGACACCAACAACCACTATGGAAGAAGCCTGGAAGATACAGGACGAAGCAACGCAAGCCTACCGAAAAGCGGTAAAGAAAGATAACAACCCCTTGTCCTTACTGCTTTCGGATGAAATTTTTGATGCCTTGTCTGCTTTTTCCGGTGATACATCAAAAGAGAACAAGGAATGGAATAATTCTGTTAGCCAAAAACTGGCAACCGCCAAAGGCTACCCGATATCGATTAAAGTGGATTGGTATATCGATAGAAAAGCCTGCCCGGAAGCACAAACGGCAGAAAAACCTGAAAAAAAGGGATTTGACTGGACCAATCCAGTGCGATCACTTCAAGATAGTGTGGGAAAAATTGCCAGTAAAAAAGTAAAAAGTATGTTTGCCCCTGACCCCAATGAACCGGTATTTCATTATGTTTACGAAATAAATAATATTGCCATTGAGCCTGTACATGACAGTGTTTTTGAAATCCCGGAAGGTTACACATTAACAACCAGGAAATAATATGTAGTAGCTCAGACTTAACCTGAACTACTACATCTGAACGAATATGGGTTTCCTGGAGCACGCATAGTCATTCTATTCATGAAATACCCGATTAAACGTACATTTCCTTACCATCATTCAAACACAACCAGCCTTTAGCGATGCGATAAATTATCCAAACAACATTTGCGAGCAGTACAAAATAACCGACGATAAAAAACAACCCTACAAGCCCTGTTATTGACCATAAAAGAGAAAACCAGAATGTTCGTATCTGCCATCGAAAATGAGATTCCAGCCAGGTACCAGTGACATCATTTTTTTTAACATAATTGATGATCACGGCAATAATGAATGTAATTCCAAACAAAAAAGATGCAGCCTGTAATGCATATACCACGGTGACTATGGTTTTTTGTGAGTTGTCATTTCCCATCGTGGTTATCATTTCATCGGTCATTCTTTTTTTCCTCTTGTGATTGATTCGCGAATAACAGGCGCTACCTGTCTCGCATGCCACCAGCCTATAGAGCATGACATTATTAGCAAGTGAAAAAAGTCACAAAATATTGTCGTTGTCAACATTCCCCGGAATAGAAACAATCCATTAATATGCTATCTGACGATTCGACCCTGTGACACCACAGCCCTGCCCTCTATCCGGGTAGGGTGGAACAAGCGTAGCGGTTCCACCAAACAGAAAAAGGATATCTTCGCTTCGCACTATAAATTCAGTGTATTATTGTCATCATCCCAGTTTTCCAGGCTTTCTCATGACAGATTCCCCGAAAAAAATACAACAAGGCATTCCTCTGCGTGGTGCAGAAAAAGTCGCGCGCATCCCGATCAAGGTGGAACCCAGCACCTCTGTGCAACGCAAACCCCAATGGATTCGCGCCAGAGCACCTACCAGCACCGAAGCCCAACGAGTAAAAAAACTCCTGCGCGAGCACCAGCTGCATACTGTCTGCGAGGAGGCTGCCTGCCCTAATCTGGGAGAATGTTTCAGCCATGGTACCGCAACATTCATGATCATGGGCGACATCTGTACCCGGCGCTGTCCGTTTTGCGATGTGGCTCATGGCCGCCCGAACCCACTGGATGTCAACGAACCCGCCAATCTCGCCAAAACCCTGGGCATCCTCAAACTGAAATACGTGGTCATTACCTCGGTGGATCGCGATGATCTGCGTGACGGTGGTGCCGGACATTTCGTCGATTGCATCCGTGCCGTTCGCGCGACGTCGCCACAAACCCGGATCGAAATTCTGGTGCCGGACTTCCGTGGCCGCATGGACATTGCCCTGTCCATCATGGAACAGGCACCACCGGACGTATTCAATCACAACCTGGAAAACGTGCCGCGCCTGTACAAAAAAATTCGCCCCGGTGCAGACTATGCCTGGTCGCTGACACTCATTCAGCGCTTCAAGGAAATGTATCCGGACGTGCCCACCAAATCCGGGCTGATGCTGGGTCTGGGTGAAAGTTTCAACGAAGTGGTCGAAGTGCTCAAAGACCTGCGTGCCCATAACTGCGATATGCTGACCCTGGGCCAATATCTCCAACCCAGCCTCAGCCATCTGGCAGTGGATCGTTTTGTGACTCCGGAAGAATTTGACCAGCTCGCCGAAGTCGCCCGTGAACTGGGATTCAGCAATGTCGCCAGCGGTCCCATGGTGCGCTCTTCGTATCATGCTGATCAACAGGCTGCTGGTGGAACCGTAAAATAACACAGCAGCCTGCTGCGACATAGCGCGGAGAACAATCTTGAGCATGCCGCCAAATACTCCGCAAACAGCAAACAAGCAACAAAGCGGTTCTATACAAAGAACAATAAAATCTATTTTTCCGGCATGACAAAAGAGGCTGATGCGGCCTAAAAAATATAGAATCACATGTTCCGCAACACAACAATTAGAGAAAGAACACTATGTCCAATCTGGTAAAACCCCACGGTGGCGGGGAACTCAAACCCCTGCTACTTGAAGGCCCGGCACTGGATGCCGAAAAAACACGCGCAGAAACTTTACCCAAAGTGGCTATTTCTTCCAGAGAAGCAGGCGATTTGATCATGATGGGCATTGGTGGTTTCACGCCTCTCGATGGATTTATGACCCATGCGGACTGGCAAGGTGTCTGCGATGGCATGAAGACCGCAGCGGGACTGTTCTGGCCTATCCCTATCACTCTTTCTACTGACACCTCTGCTGCAAACGACCTTTCTGAAGGCGACGATATCGCCCTTTACGATGCGGAGCGCGACACCATTATCGCCACCATGACCATCACCGAAAAATACAGCATCGATAAAGCCCACGAGTGCATGCAGGTCTACAAAACCACCGATGCCGAGCACCCTGGTGTGAAGATGGTCATGGAACAGGGTGATGTGAATCTGGCCGGCCCGGTGAAAGTGCTGTCACAGGGCGGCTTCCCTGAAGAATACGGCAAGCAGTTTATGACCCCCGCCGAAACCCGTGCCGAATTCGACAAACGCGGCTGGAATACCATTGCGGCCTTCCAGACCCGTAACCCCATGCACCGCTCCCATGAATATCTGGCGAAAATCGCCATCGAGCTACTGGACGGCGTGCTGGTGCATTCACTGTTGGGCAAACTCAAGCCCGGCGATATCCCGGCCAATGTACGCTCCAATGCCATCGGCACATTGATTGACAAATACTTTGTAGAAAACTCGGTCATTCAAGCCGGTTACCCACTGGACATGCGTTACGCCGGGCCACGCGAAGCTTTGTTACACGCGCTGTTTCGCCAGAATTATGGTTGCTCCCATCTCATAGTAGGGCGCGACCATGCCGGTGTGGGTGACTATTACGGGCCGTTTGATGCCCATCATATTTTCGATGAAATTCCTGCTGATGCACTGGAAACCCAACCGATGAAAATCGACTGGACGTTCTGGTGCGACAAATGCGATGGCATGGCCTCCATGAAGACCTGCCCGCATGATGCGGCAGACCGCATGCTGCTGTCCGGCACCAAATTACGCAAGGCACTGTCGGAAGGTGAACCGGTATCCGAGAAATTTTCACGTCCTGAGGTGTTAAAAATACTGCGTGAATATTACGCCAGCCTGAAGGATGATGAAAAAGTCGAGATCAAACTGTCGGGACATTCAGCCAAATAACCGAAAAACACCGTTATTCCGGCGTGTTTTTAGCCGGAATCCAGAGGCTTAAGCTCTCAGACAACCGTTCCAGCGTGTTGAGAGGTTATGTGTTTTAGTGGTACTGAAAAGAGGTGCTGTTATAAACGCAGAGGTCGCAGAGAAAAACACTAAAAACTCTGTATCTCTGCGTTAAATACTCGGCAATTTTTAAAAAGAGTGTTTTTCGCGCTTAATTCACATAATAAGAAACATTCAGCGCCCGGCATCCCATGCACAACGAAACCCCACATCGCCACTTTGTGCGTTAGGCAACGCATTTCCCCGCATGGCACTGCGGAAAAAGAATGACAGTGAATAGTGTCCCACACCACCACCACCGCCACGAATCACTTTGTGTGTTTCACCAAAATCCTTGGTGGCATAATCACTGTTCGCATAGGGTTTATACCAGTCGGCGGTCCATTCCCACACATTGCCTGCCATATCATAAACGCCATATGGCGACTGGTTGTTTTCATAGGAACCTACCGGCGCAATCCCCTCTTCCCAGTCGGCGTCATCGCCTACATTGGTCTGCCCCGTATCCCATTCATTACCCCAGGGAAATTCACGCCCATCCTCACCGCGTGCGGCTTTTTCCCATTCAGCCTCACTGGGCAGACGCTTTCCCGCCCACTGGCAATAGGCGCTGGCGTCATACCAGCTGACGCCAGTCACCGGCAAACGGTCTTTCATCGCTTGATCCTCCCGCATCAGTCGCATTAACTGCTTTTTACTTGCCGTGCGGGTATCAATATCAAACTTGAAATATTCTGTCGCGATCCAGCGCAATGTCTCCAGATCAGATGCCTGCAATCGGGACTCGATTAAGTTAAAACCGTTCTGTGTCCAGGGAAACGGCTCTGCACGCCCTGTTTCACGCACAAACTTTTTGTACTGCGCATTGCTAACCTCGTAGCGGTCGATGTAATAAGCCGGTAATTCAACCCGGTGTGCCGGATGCTCATCCAAAAACAGCGGCTTTACCAAACCATATTCCTGCTGTTTACCGGAGGTGTCCACTTTGTCGCTACCCATAAGAAAAGCACCCGCAGGAATTAACTGCCCATCGTCAGCAGTAACGGTCGGCAGCGGATCTGTGGGTAACTCACAAGCGCTTAGCATCACTAAAACAATGCCGATCAGTATCAATTCATATTTTGCCGGATACATGGATATGTCTTTTTTCATTCTGGCCTAAAACCGTATATTATATTTTGCTAATATTTAAGAAATCAATTTAAATGACGCTATACCCATAGTGCTTGGGGTTTAAGCCCTAACTGTGCATCTATTAATTTCATAGCCAGGCAAAATAGCATGGAATAGTCATGCTGTTACAAGACATTTTAACGTCACTACGGAATCAACAGGGTACGCCGTCAGGCCGAAGCTTCAATCGCTATGGGCATATTATACAGAGTAATAAACAGGGGTTGCGCACAAATTGTCATCCGCATTTTTGCAGCAACGTAAAAGAGCGTAAAAAACCGCCACAATAACAAACGACCTGAAACATTAAGTGATGAGGGAATCTATGGAAGTACATGACAAACCGATCTTGCTGGCCAGTTTACGGCAAAGAATTGAGTCCACCACAAACCTTCCCGCCATGCCAGAGGTGGCACAGGCGCTACTGCGCTTAAACTCTGACCCCAATGGCAACATCAACGATGTGGTCGAAATCATCGAAACTGATCCCAGTATTGCCGCACAAATACTGCGATATGCACGATCTGCCTTTTTCGGTTTTCGTGGTGAAATTAATTCGATACACCAAGCGGTAACAACAGTGTTGGGCTACGGCCCCACCATCGATATAGCCTTGGGCCTGTCATTAGGTAAAGCCTTCTCTATTCCCGCCTACGGCCCCATGGGCTTGTACCCTTTTTGGCAACACAGCATTTACAGCGCCGCACTCATTGAACGCATCATACAAATCATGCCCAGACAACATCGCCCTCTGCCAGGGTTGGGTTTTCTCTGCGGTTTATTGCATAACTTTGGTGTATTACTGATCGCTCACCTCTTCAAAAAAGAGGCCACGATGTTACAACAGATCATTCTCGCTAACAAAGACAAACCGGTGCTCGAACTCGAACGCCAGGTACTTGGTACCGATCATATGGAAATTGGCACATGGTTGATGCGCAGCTGGAACTTACAAACAGAAATTCAGGTTGCCGTCGCCGAACATCACCACGAGCAATACAACGATAAACACGCCTCGTACTCCAGACTTGCATTATTGGCCGACCGTTTATTACAGCGACACAATATTGGAGATGCAGAATCCACTGAACTGCCAGAGTCCATTCTTTCCAGTCTCGGCATCAATGCACAACAAGCTGAAGAACAACTGGAAAATATTATCAGCGCCTCACAAGACCTTGACCAGCTGGCTCAACAGTTTGCTGCATAAGGAATGGGACTTATATGAGTTATATAATCTCCACTCCTAAGACTGTCGGCTAGCCACCAGCGCAGCTCCTTTTAATCCCACCTGCGGATTCAACACCAACCTCACTGGTATCGTTTTCATTATTTGTTGCATTGGGCCTTTATCTTGAAAGGCCGCAAGAAATGTCCCGCGGGAAAAAAAATCCTGAATTTTAACTGCTATCCCGCCCGCAATATAAACACCACCCGTTGCCAAGCAGGTCAAAGCAACGTTACCCGCCTGAGTGCCATAAACCGCCACAAACAAATCCAAAGCACGCCCGGCCAATGAATCTGTAGCAGATACCCCTGCTTCGCCCACTACCGCCGCTGCATCACCCGCAACCATTGCAGCGTTTAATGTTTCACTAACATCCTCCGGATATTTATCCGCAAGATACTGATAAATATTCACCAGCCCCCGGCCGGAAAGCACATCTTCCACACTCACACGCGCCTGTTGTTTTGCTAAAAAAGACAATAAACCCCGCTGCTCATCACCACCGGGTGCAAAGTCAGCATGCCCACCTTCTGAAGCAATAACGTCGTAGTGGCCATCATGTATTTCTCCACACCATACCAATAAAGCCTGACCAAGCCCGGTGCCAGCACCAATGACAACTCTTGGTGTCATCATTTCACCAGTCGGCATATCACCTTTCTGAAGTAATAAAGTTTCATTATCAGCAAGCATTTCAAGACCAAATGCAATGGCTTGAAAATCATTGATTAAATACAGGTGACGCAACTGATGCTGTCTTGCCAACTGTTGTGCATCCAGCCTCCAGGGAAGATTGGTCACCTTGGCCGTATCATTCCCGGTTAAACTATTTTCCACCGGGCCAGCCACACCGATACAACCCTGTATGACCGGGGGTAGTTTTTCCTGTTGTGCTGCCTGTAAAAATTCTTGCAATAAAATATCAAAACAAGTGTATTGCGCGCTAGCATAGCGTCGCTCAAATAAAACGGTGAAGCAATCTTTTGTTGCATAATGCTTCGCATGATGCGAAGGAGAATAATCAGCAATTTGCAACCAGGTTTTGGTACCGCCAATATCACCAGCCAAAATTATCATCGTTAATCCTGAATATTTAACAGGTGTGCAGCAGCAGTATCCAAATACCAGTCCAGCTGCCCTGCCGGGTCAACCTGTTCAATGGGGTAACACGCAACCACATTTTTTTCTGCTGAAAAAATATCTGCCAGAATTTTTGCTTTGGCATTACCTGCCACCAATATGGCAACATGATTCGCCGCATTGATTGCCGGGAAAGTAAGGCTTATGCGCCACGCATCCAATTTCTGCACAAACTGCGCAGCCACGGGCTTTATCAATTCATGCAGAATTTCCGTATCGGGAAACAACGATGCCGTGTGGCCATCTTCCCCCATACCCAGTAATACAAGATCAAATACCGGACAATCGTTAACACCTCGGGGTACTGTATCGTGAAGCAATGACTCATATCGCGCCACATTTTGTTCCACAGAAAAGTCCGTGGAAAACATGGCATGTATATGTTCAGGCATCAGCGGCACTGCGGACAACAGCGTCTCCTTAGCCATACGATAATTACTCTCTGAATGATCCTGCGGCACGCAGCGCTCATCGCCAAAATATATGTGCGTGTTGTGCCAGCAGCGCTCATCAACAACTGATTGTTGCGCCAGTTTTTTATAAAAATTTCGGGGAGTGCTGCCACCAGCCAGTGCTACATGAAAAGCACCATGATCAGCAATGGCCGCATGCGCAATCAATTGCCACTGTTTTTCAAGAGCGGCATAAAGTGCGTCAATATTTTCAAATATATGTGAGCTTCCATTCATCGGCATTACCCTGCCCCTCAAAGAAACCAGCGTTGAAATGAATCAGCCGATACCACCAAACCAAGTCGGTTGTATTCTGGAAAAGAATATTTCATGCCATGTCCTGACCATCACATAAACCAAGACTATTGTATCGACAGAATTAACTGAAAATTAATGTCCGGGAGGAGGCTCTCTTTGAGCACGAGAGGGGTTGGGTTTTGGTGCAAAGGGCCGCACATATTGCACAAAATAATCACGCGCCCGCTTTTTGAGTGTTTCAAGCACTGCCACACCTTCCTCGCCTTGCTCTTTCAGGGCGGTCTCGATCACCAGACGATTTTCAAACCCTGCCCGGTAACCTTGTGCCGCTGCCACATGAAACCACAAATAGGCCTGTTCAATATTCTGCGGAATACTAATGCCATCGGCATACATCACCCCCAGATTGACTTGCGCCAGACCCTGTCCTTGTTTCGCAGCCTTTTTATACCACTCAAAAGCCTTTGACAGATCTTTCGTGACCGACACACCGCTATCATACATATGTGCCAGATAATACTGTGCATCCGGTATTCCCTGCTCCGCGGCTTGCTGAAACCACTTGAAACTGGCACCCATGTCTTTTTCCACACCTTTGCCGGTGCGATACAGCATGGCCAGATTATATTGTGCCTCTGCGTTTCCCGCTTCTGCCAAACGTGAAAATATGGTAAATGCCTCGGCATAATCGCCATTATCCACAGCCGTAACTCCAGCATCTATCGGGGAATCACTTGCGGCATCGACCGAAGCAGCAGCATGCACTGCAAGCACCGGAGAAATAACAAGTACGCAGCCTAGTAAAAACCGGGCTACACAATAACGTCGTTGAAAATACTGCATAAATAATCTTCCGTAGATAGCCAAATACCCACGTTAACCGTTTTACACAAAAATTCAAGAAAAACCTGAATCAAACCCCCACAGATTTCATCCATTTTTTCAGCGATAGATTGGGGGCAGGAGGTTTAAGCCCACGAGGAAGCCGGGTGCCAATGGCATCACAGCGCACACGTATGGCCTTGCGGAAAGCGCCTTCATAACCGTACTTGCGCACTGAAAAAGAAACATTGCGCTGTTTGCCTTTTTCCATAAATCGCGCACTCCAGTGTACACGTAAACTGCCTGCTTTATCTGCCATGGAAAGTGTTACACCTACCAAACCGCTGGTACTGCGACAGTCCACACTATGTTCGCGGGTTTTGCGCATATGCACCGGAACAATTTTATTTTTCTTCACCACTTTATCACGATGAGCCTGGGCTTCAAGCTTCGCCTTGGCTTTACTGCCATACACACCATCAGAAAACAATTTTGATTCAACAGGCTTTGAATCTTTGTAAACACGCACCCACCAGCCATGGGTATTACCGTGATCCATGCGCGTTATATAGGTCAGGCCAAGTCCTTTTGATTTTTTTCTTACGGTTTTTTTACTGGATTTTTTAATAGCCACTGTAGAATTCCTCTATACGCTGTCATGATTTCGCCAGCAGTTTTGTGTTGTAGTTGTAGAATGCAACCCATAACGACTAAGGCCAGACTGTACGCCCTATTGATTCTGTGGCAGCATATAAAATATCTTGCAATGGAGTAACTATTCCACATCATTTTGACTGGCCACGAAATAAATACGACACACATTCAAACCTGAATTCCAAACACGTATGGGTTTATGTAGTTGAGGCTTGTTATTTTTCATCCGCGGATTCACCGGCTTTTTCCATTTTTTTCCAATATGCATCACTGACTTTACAGTCCAGCAACGCCATCGCGGCCACGGCCACGATGGAAATAATCACCAGATAATGCGTTATGCTCAGATCACCCACATTAAAATAGATATATGCCGAGCATGCTGCCAATACCGAATAAATACCTAACCGTATCGGCACAATCCACGCCTTAGGCAAAGCACTGCTCTTCTCTTCTTCCTTTTTTATATTCAACGTTCTGCAAGCCTCCAAGTTCCAGTTATTGCAGCAACGTTGTTAGCAAAAAACGGCATAACAGCCGCCGTGCTTTGAATAATAGAACATAAGTAACAAGGTGCAAGCACTTTAGTAATCTTTTTGTAGTTGGCTCTGTAGCTGGCGCTAATTCGCCCTGGTTACGCACATTTTATTAAAAGCGGTCAACGTTAACTGATTTTGGCAAAGTGTAACATAAGTCATATTTACAGGGTAAAAAACACCATTTGACTTGCATATTTATCCTTTTTTTGTTCAATAACAGAACTGTGATTCTCATCACGACAACAGTGCGCAAACAATCACACCACTCGGCCGATAACCACAATAGAATATGGAGTGTCAGTAATAGCATCGTAGCGGATAACCAAACCCACCGGCCAGGCAACATTATGAGCAAGCAACGCAACATCATTGACTTTACTTCCACTACTCGCCGCTCCACCAGTAGCGAACCCGGCATTACCCTGCCTCAATTAGTGATCTCCGCCCAGCGATCCATAAAACATCAGTTGCGCCAACTATTACCAGCTTTTTTTTCCCGGATCGACGACAGCTTGTTTGATATGGCTGACAAAGCGGAAAGCAACCAGCAGCAAACCCTGTATTTTGACGCCATGCGTGAAGTACGCTTGCAAAAAGATGCTATGCAGGATGCTTATTTTAAAGCGCTTGCAGAAACATTCCAACATTCGCTAAGCCACAACACCATACCGCAAATAAAAACAGCAGGCTCATTAGACCAGGCCGGACTTATGCAAGATGAACAGCTGGAAGAATCACTGGCTATCACCAATATGGTCACCAATGCTGAGAGCCGCTACAAAGAAGCATTATTTGGACTTACTGCAAGACTGAATTTCCTGATTGAAGATATTGAAATCACCAAAGATAATAACCCACTGCGCCCAGAAGCTTTATTTAATGCCTTCGTGCCCGCTGTGAAACTCATGGATGCGGATATTAAAGTGCGTTTAGTCATTTACAAATTATTCGATAAATTTGTCGCACAAAAAATAGGCCCAATGTACGACAACGTCAACGCTGACTTGATTGCTTCTGGTGTACTGCCGCGCATCAAAAGCACTGTGCGCAAATCGGAAGACGACTACAGCAATCCCCATGCTGCTATTCCTGCAAATGCTGCACAACCTATGAACAACATAGCATCAGAGGCAGGCACACCTCAGAACATGCCAGTGTTCGATCCTAATCAACCGGAAGGCATATTCAACTCATTACAACAACTCCTCTCCATGACCCGTGCAGCCCCAACCGCTGGCACGGCAACAACGGAAATGACAACAGGAAGTGTGACTGGTGGCACAGGTACAGCACTCACCACAGGCGATGAAATCACTAACGGCAATGCAGTGACTTACGCGCCTCAACAAGTATTAACCGCACTCAGTCAGATTCAGGCTTCCGGTGATTCAGTATTGCAGCAATCACAACAACAGCAACCCAGCGCCAACATTATTAAATCCACAGTAATCGAAACCATTGCCGCAACCCAGGCAGGTGATGGTAAAGAAATCGCCCAGGCTGACACTGATGCGATTGATATCGTTAGCATGCTGTTTGATTTCATCCTTGATGACCCCAGTCTGCCGGACAATCTCAAGTCTCAAATTGCCCGCTTACAAATCCCCTTGCTCAAGGTTGCCATTATTGACAAGGACTTTTTCGCCAAAAAGGCTCATCCGGCCCGGCAACTGTTGAATGAACTGGCTTACGCTGGCAGTGGCCTGGAAGAAATGGACCCGGAAGAAGATGCGATCTTTCAAATGGTCAGTTATGTTGTTGATTCCATTCTTGCGGAATTTGAAGAAAATACTGAGATTTTTTCCACCCTGCACGATGAATTTGTGGATTTCATTGAAAAAGAACGTGAATCCAACAAGCTGGCGGGTGAGATGCTGGAAAATGCCAAAGACCTGGTGGCCGGCGAAATCCAACGCCGTATCACCGATAATAGTGTGCCACCACTGATTAGCATTATTTTGATTGATGCCTGGAAAGATGTACTCATCCACCTTTATTTACGTGATGGCGATGAAAGTACTGGCTGGAATACTGCGCTACAGGTAGCCGATGATCTGATCTGGAGCGTGCAACCCAAGCTATCACTGAACGAACGCCAACGTCTTATCAAAATCATCCCCCGGGTACTTAATGGTCTGCGTGATGGCTTGACCCTGATTCAATTTGATCACGAAGCTACCGAGAAATTGTTTACCGGTCTCGAAGCCTTGCACCTGGCCAGCTTGCGTGGCGGATTGAGCACACAAACCCCAGAGACCAAACCAGCCACAATAATGCCAAGCAATCTCGACGATGATGATTTTGGTATCGACATGTCCACCCTGCCGGAGACTGACAATACAAACACTACACAAACCGGAGAAAACAGTTTTATCGAAGAAATTATTCTCGCCTCGACCCAGCCTCTACCCTGGGATAACGAAGACCTCAATGCCAGCCCGTACGCAGAAGAAATTAAAGACATGGCACTGGGCACCTGGGTGGAATTTACCAACGCTGAAACCAACGTCTGTAGCCGGGGAAAACTGGCCTGGAAATGTGACTTTACCGGCGAATATACTTTTGTAGACCGCAAATACAAAGTGGTGGCCGACCTCTCCAACCGTAAACTTATCGAGGAATTTGAATCAGGCCGCGCCAGCTTTGTGGATGACGTGCCACTGTTTGATCGGGCACTGGATTCGGTTATTGGTGGCATTAAACGCGCGCTGAATAATAAAAATTCTGCCGAAGATCCCGTCCTTCATTAAACCTAAAGCCCACCGTTAAATGGGTGGTAGAGTGCATTGAACTTTGTGGCTGGCAAGGCGTGACGAGAAGTAATAGCCCTTGCTATCGCGATGATGCGCAACGCAGCCAGGCGCAAAAGGCAACGTGCTATACCGGTCAACTGTGGAATCCAGGTTAAACATTACCTACCGTTTTTGCACCACCAAACCAGGCCAGTTTTTTATGCAATGCCACCACCTCACCAACAATAATCAATGTCGGTGGTTTGATGGTGGTGCTATCAATTAATCCCGGCATACTGCCCAGCGTACCCGACAACACCTTTTGTTCACGTGTTGTGGCTTTTTGCACCAATGCTATGGGTGTATTCATCGACAGGCCGTGCTCGACTAATTTTTCACACAGGGTTTTCACACCCAACAGGCCCATATATACCACCAGGGTTTGGTGTGGTTGCGCCAGGGCGGGCCAATTGAGATTCATGCTGCCGTCTTTGAGGTGACCGGTAACAAAAGTAACAGATTGCGCATAGTCACGATGGGTCAACGGAATACCAGCATAGGAGGCTGCGCCCGCAGCTGCCGTAATACCCGGCACAATCTGGAAACGGACACCTTCCTGCATCAGCGTTTCAATTTCTTCTCCACCACGACCAAAAATAAATGGATCACCTCCCTTCAAGCGTAATACACGTTTACCTTTTTTGGCAATGCGAGCTAACAGTAAATTGATGTCTTCCTGCGGCAGTGTATGTTGGTCACGTTTTTTACCCACATAAATCAGATCAGCATCACGACGTGCCATATCAAGAATTTCAGCAGAAACCAGACGGTCGTAAACAATCACATCAGCCTGCTGCAATAAACGCAGCGCACGAAAAGTCAGTAAATCAGGATCACCTGGCCCGGCACCCACCAGATACACTTCACCTCGTTCTTCTGCAACCTGCGCAGCATCCACAGCAGTATACATAGCTTCGCGTGCGGCGGCTTCTTTACCCGCAAAAACCAGTTCGGCAATGGAGCCCTGTGCCACCTCTTCCCAAAAATGCCGACGCTTTCCTTCATCTGTCAACTTATCTTTCACTTTGCCACGAAATTCATTCATCAGTGCTGCCAGGCGACCGTAAGCAGATGGAATCAATGTTTCCAGACGTGCGCGTAACAGCCGTGCTAGAACAGGTGATGATCCTCCGGTAGACACAGCTACCTGTACTGGTGAGCGATCAATAATCGATGGCACAATAAAACTGCTCAGTTTGGGCTGATCCACCACGTTAACGGGGATGCAAAGGGCATGTGCCAAATCAGAAACATGTTTATTCACAGCATGATCATCGGTGCCTGCAACAATCAATGCGCAAGTTTCAATGTCCGCATCTTCGAAATCACGCGCGACGTGAAAAACTTCGTTGTTGGCAACACGGTTTTTCAGGCTCTCACACAATTCCGGCGACACCACTTTTACTTCAGCACCGGCACGAAACAATAGCGACACTTTCCGTGCCGCCACATCGCCGCCACCGACGACCAAACAACGTTTACCATGAAGATCAAAAAAAACGGGGAAATATTGCATGAAAACCCTTTTACAACTTTCAGTAGTTATATTTTATCCAGGCGCTTCAGGTGAGCAATGCCCACCCTGCGGTTACTCAGCAGAAATAATTTCTATCCCGCCCATGTATGCCTGCAATACTTCTGGCACAGTAATACTGCCATCTGCATTTTGATAATTTTCCATTACTGCCACCAAAGCCCGCCCCACAGCCAGACCGGAACCATTCACCGTATGCACTAACATCGGTTTGCCACCATTAGCCGACCGATAACGCGCCAACATGCGCCGCGCTTGAAAATCTTCAAAGTTGGAACAGGACGATATTTCACGATAAGTATTTTGCGCGGGTAACCAGACTTCCAGATCATAAGTCTTGGCACTGGAAAAACCCATATCCCCGGAGCACAGGTTCATTACCCGATAAGGCAAGTTGAGTGCTTGCAGAATTTTTTCTGCATGGCCGGTAAGGGCTTCGAGAGCATCATAGGAGTCCTCAGGACGCACTATCTGCACCAGTTCGACTTTCTCAAATTGATGCTGACGAATCAGACCACGGGTATCCTTGCCATAGGCTCCGGCCTCACTGCGAAAACACGGCGTATGGGCTGTAAATTTACGTGGCATGTCACTATCGTCGATAATAACATCACGCACAATATTGGTCAGTGGCACTTCAGCGGTAGGAATCAGGTAGTAACCATCATTGCCCATCTGAAATAAATCTTCCGCAAATTTAGGCAGCTGTCCTGTACCGCGCAAACTGTCAGCATTCACCAGATACGGCACATAGGTTTCTGTATAACCATGCTCATTGGTGTGGGTATCTAACATAAACTGAATGAGCGCACGTTGCATACGCGCTAACAAACCACTGAGCATACTGAAACGACTACCTGCAATTTTTGCCGCTGTCTCAAAATCCATACCCGTAAGTTTTTCACCAAGCTCAACATGGTCACGCGGTTCAAAAACAAAATCCTGGGGTTCACCCCAACGACGTATTTCCTGATTATCATTTTCGTCAATGCCAATGGGCACACTGTCGTGCGGCAAATTGGGCACCCCCATGAGGATACTGTCTAGCTCCTGCTGGACTTCACGCAACTCGGCCTCACTCGCATTGAGCTTATCGCCCATATCTGCCACTGCCGCCAGCAACGGTGCCGTATCTTCACCGCTCGCCTTGGCCTTGCCAATCGCTTTCGCGCTATTGTTACGCAATCGCTGTAAATCCTGCGTGCGAACTTGTAGCTCTTTGCGTTGTTCTTCCAATGTCGCAAGCTTTTCCACGTCCAACGTGAAACCGCGATTGGCCAGCTTTTTTGCCACTACATCCAGTTCGGTGCGTATTAATTTGGGGTCCAGCATAATATTTCCTGTTTTTTGATTTTTTAAAGAATCTGTTTATCGTTATTTTGCATTTTTAGCGACATTCAGCGTTGCCGACCAACTCACAATATGTCCTGGCCCCACCACTTGGTAAAGATAGTCAATCATTTCACTGGCTTTGTCCGGTTCATCAAAAAATTCAATAACGACAGGCAGGTCCAGCGACAAATCCATTAAAGATGAAGAATGAATAGCCCCTGACTGACCAAACCCGGCAATACCGCGAAATACGGTGACACCACGCACCTTTCCCCAGTCATTGAGTCGCTTGAGCAGGGTCTGCAAGTGCGCTTCAGCTTCAGTAAGGTAAACACGCACCACCGTCACTTCAACACCCGTCATTTCAATATCAGTCATAATGACCTCCCCGCCAGTATGCCAACCCAGGCAGCGCCGAGACACAACACCACACTAAGCAACACATTCAATAACGCTTTAATAAGCTCACCTTCTTCTATCAGATTAAGTGTCTCGATAGAAAATGTGGAAAAGGTGGTAAAAGCCCCCAGCAAACCCACTAACAATGCCGCCCGCCAGTGCGCCCCCAACGCCAGCTTATCCACCAGCAAAACGTATAACAGCCCCATCAACAAAGAACCCAGCACATTGACCGCCAATGTCCCGTAGGGAAAAGTACGCCCCACCAGGGTATAAATGCCGTTAGACATCCAGAAGCGCAGCAACGCGCCAACCGCACCACCCGCAGCAATTGCTAGCGCCTGCACGAGTGTAAAAATCCCTGTATATCAATAGTTGGTTTCATCCGTCTGCTGCTTCCCGATTCAACTTGCGTAAATAACCCAGACGTTCACTGATTTTTATTTCCAGCCCGCGCTCTACAGGATGATAGTATATTCTCTCTCCCAAAACCTCCGGGAAGTATTTCTCGCCTGCGGAAAAGCCATCAACTTCATCATGGGAGTAACGATATTCTTTACCATAATCCAGCTCCTTCATTAATTTTGTCGGCGCGTTACGCAGGTGCAACGGCACTTCCTGCGATCCTTCATTGCGGGCATCACGCATGGCGGTATTAAACGCCGTATACACGGCATTACTTTTGGGTGCGCAGGCGAGATACACCACAGCCTGTGCCAGCGCCAACTCACCTTCAGGGCTGCCCAGCCGCTCCTGCGTATCCCAGGCATTAAGCGCCAGTTGCAAACCACGCGGGTCGGCATTGCCAATGTCTTCCGAAGCCATACGCACAATGCGGCGTGCGACGTACAAAGGATCACAGCCGCCATCCAGCATGCGGGTCATCCAGTACAATGCAGCATCCGGATTGGAGCCACGTACCGATTTATGCATCGCGGAAACCTGGTCGTAAAAAGCCTCGCCACCTTTATCGAAACGCCGCAGTCCACCCGCAAGCACCTCGGTCAACAAGGTTTGTGTGATGCGCTCTTCACCCTGTTCATCGGGTTCGGTCAGGTCAGCAGCGATCTCCAGCAGATTGAGCGCACGCCGTGCATCACCATCGGCAACCTGCGCCAGCAAATCGCGCATCGCATCATCCACCTGTAAATCACGCTCGCCCAGACCGCGTTCCGTATCCGTTAACGCACGATTAACCACCTCACGAATGTCTGAGACACTCAGGGATTTGAGTACATACACCCGTGCCCGCGATAGCAATGCATTGTTTAATTCAAACGAGGGGTTTTCTGTGGTGGCACCGATAAAAGTGACCGTGCCATCTTCCACAAAGGGCAAAAAAGCATCCTGCTGGGATTTGTTAAAACGATGTACTTCATCCACAAACAACACTGTGGCCCGGCCTTGTTCGTTACGTAAACGTTGTGCCATGTCGATAGCGGCACGGATATCTTTCACACCCGAAAGCACCGCCGAAAGGCTGATAAATTCCGCCGCCGCACGCCGTGCAATCATCCGTGCCAGCGTCGTTTTTCCAGTACCTGGCGGCCCCCAGAACACCATGGAATGCAGCTTGTCTGATTCAATAGCCAATCGTAATGGCTTACCTTCAGCTAACAGGTGTGATTGTCCGCAATACTCCGACAACTCACGCGGACGCATGCGGTCAGCCAGCGGGTGACTCAGTGGATCATCGGATTGGGAAAAGAGGTCGTGCATAAATAACTGGAAATGGGAAGTGCAATATAAGGAGACATTGTACTCCCCTCCTTTATCTTCCCCCTGCCTTTCCGCCGATGATATCGACACCCTTGGGTGGCACAAAGTCGAAACTATCGGCGGGTAACTTGATCCCGGTTTCCACATGACTAAAAGCCAGTTTTGTGACCTGTTCAAAACCGTCCACCAGCTCCATGCTGCGCAGGTGATGTTTATCAAAGCCGAGTTTTACGGTGGTAAAGCCGGTATCTGCCTGCCTGGGTAACAACTGCACCCATAACAGACCATCATCCCTATCCGGCAACTCTTTGATGTCAAAGCGTTGTTTCACCCCGCCATCACCACTCAGCAATAACGCCGGCGTATCCCCCAGTGCCTTGTCCAGCGGTTTGACGATGACCTGCTCCAGATCCACGTCATAAATCCACAGCTGCTTGCCATCGGCAATAATTTGTTGTTCATAGGGCAGGCGATAGTCCCAGCGAAATTTTCCCGGACGCTGCATCAACAACGCACCCCGTGATTCTTCCGGCTGGACAAAGGCTGCACCCTGCACTGTTTGTACAAAATCGGCACGCATGGCACCTTTTGTGGCAAAAAAAGCATTGAGGCGATCAGTGGCTGGACCGGCAAATGCCGAAACCGCACCAACAAATAATAAGCCAGCAACAAATAGACGTACCAGGCCGTCACGGTAAAAATATAAAAATTTGAAAGAGAGCACGTTCAGAATCCCAACAGAGTGTAATCATTAATATTCATCTTACACATTCCCGCGCCCCCTGTCCCTTGGGATCAACATTCCCGGAACATTTGCTGAATCCAACCCCAGGTTTCTATTTGTTGTCGAAAAAATTTACAAATAACAGCAGCAACCATTGCACAAAAAGTATAACTCCTTGATAAACATCATACATATTATTATGGAGCATTTCTTGCTGCTCTTTTAGGTATAGGGAAGAATCGTCATTTGTGAGCACACTGATTGTGCTGGTTTTTCAGGCCGCTTTCATCAACTTAAAGCTCCACCGGAAGCATGATTTGAGGAAATCAATGACAACCTGCAAACAGTGCGGACAGGAGAAACGCTATGAACATAAAACATCTCACTCAATCGTCCCTTCTCTTTGCTGCTATTGCCTGGTCCTTTTCAGCCCAGGCTGTTCCGATTTCTCTAACGTCGTTAACGGGGTTGGTCGGCGGTTCCCCGGCCGAAACTGCCACCTATCGAGCAGACTTTTCTTCGGTAGGCATTTTTGACCTGGCTTCAATCACCATCATGGATAACAGTTCAAGGCTGGGGGGAGCACCAAGCCGATTCAGTGGTTTCGACCTGGATGCCATCATTTTATCCGACATAAGCTGCACCACCGCTAGCTGTGTTGCAGGTCTAAGCGGTTTCAGTCTGTTTGATTACTCATTGAGCGGCACCTTCTTTACCCCCGGTACTCAACGCACGCCCATGGACTCCCGGCTCTTTGGCACCGGTGCCGGAGGTATGAATGTCGATAATACTGTTGCCACACTGGGTAATTTCGATGGCAATTCAACAACGGGACCAGGTGCCAGTGGCTTTGTTAGCATGGGAGACAACGGTATTCTGTCATTCAACCTGACATCACGGATCTCCACCGATGGCCTGTTCATGTATTTGGGTGAAGTAGGAAACAATGGCGAGGTGGCTGCCTCATCTATCGAAGTGTCAGACAGACCTGTCAGTGTACCCGAACCCGCAACTCTCGCCCTGATGGGGCTCGGCCTTCTCGGGCTGGGATTTTTAAGCCAGCGACACCGCTAAACAACCACAGCGCACCCAGCAAGGCTCTGTCACCCAGCAGGTGGCAGAGCCTTTTTGGTAAAAGCGGAAACGTGTTGGCGGAAAAATTAATCCGCAGGCGGTGGTGGCGCAATCACCTCGCGTGAACCATTTGTTTGCACCGGGCCTACTACACCGGCACGTTCCATTTCCTCCACCATGCGCGCGGCACGGTTGTAGCCAATGCGCAAACGGCGCTGCACACTGGAAATAGAAGCCTTGCGGGTCTCCGTGACAATGCGTACGGCTTCGTCGTAAAGGGCATCCATCTCGGCATTTTCATCAATTTCGCCCGGCATTCCCCCCATGTCGGTTCCCAAGGCCGGACCTTCCAGCACTTCGTCGATATATTGGGGTTCACCCCGGCTTCGCCAGTCAGCCACAACACGATGCACTTCGGCATCCGATACAAACGCACCATGCACCCGGGTAGGAATGCTGGTGCCCGGCGGCAGATAAAGCATGTCACCATGACCCAGCAACTGCTCGGCACCACCTTGATCAAGAATAGTGCGCGAATCGACCTTAGCCGATACCTGAAAAGCCATGCGAGTGGGTATATTGGCTTTAATCAACCCAGTGAGCACGTCAACGGAAGGACGTTGCGTCGCCAGGATCAGATGCATGCTGGCAGCACGGGCTTTTTGCGCAAGCCGGGCGATAAGCTCTTCCACTTTTTTGCCCACAGTCATCATCATGTCGGCCAACTCATCCACCACCACGACAATCTGCGGCATGGTTTCCAGAAGTTTTTCATCGCCTTCCATGATGGGCTTGAAGAAGGGATCTTTCAGCGGCTCACCTGCTTCAATGGCATCGTTCACCTTACGATTGAAACCAGCCACATTACGAACACCCATATGCGCCATAAGTTTGTAACGTCGCTCCATTTCTGCCACACACCAGCGCAGCGCATTGGCAGCCTCTTTCATATCAGTCACTACAGGGGCTAACAGATGCGGAATACCTTCGTATACCGACAGTTCCAGCATCTTGGGATCAATCATGATCATGCGCACTTCACCGGGCGTGGCGTTGTACAACACACTCAGCACCATGGCATTGAGGCCCACGGATTTGCCCGAGCCGGTGGTACCTGCCACCAGCAGATGGGGCATTCTGGCCAAATCCGCTACCACGGCAGTACCGGAGATATCCACACCCAGAGCCAGAGTCAGCGGTGAATTCGCTTTTTCGTATTGTTCAGATTTAATGATTTCTGATAAACGCACAATTTCGCGGTGTTCATTGGGCAACTCCAAGCCGATAGTGGATTTACCCGGAATCACCTCCACCACGCGCACGCTGATGGCCGATAACGAGCGTGCCAGATCCTTGGCCAAATTCGTGATTTTGCTCACCTTGAGGCCCGGCGCAAGATCCAGCTCATAACGTGTCACCACCGGGCCGGGGTGCACTTCCACCACTTGCGCTTCCACGCCGAAATCTGCCAGCTTCAATTCCACTTGCCGGGAAATGGCCTCCAGCGCCGAGGTAGACACATCAGCCTTGCGTGCCTCGGCCGGGTCCAGCAGGGACAACGCAGGCAAACCGCCTTCCACAGGCATATCAAACAACGGTACCTGACGCTCTTTTTCTTCCCGCATCGACACCTTGGCCACCGGTTTAATCACCGGTTCAATGCGTAAGGGCTTACGCACGGCGACCTTGCTCTGATCAATTTTGATGGAGACTTCGCGTTTTTGGCGTGCGCGGCGACCAGCAATTTCATCACGCAGATTGAGGAATCCTTCACGTACCCGGGCAATGACATTCAGAGTGGCCCGCCCGATGACATCCATCAACCATAACCACGACAGACTGGTCAACAGAGTCACCCCCGTGAGAAACAACGCCAACAAAAACAGCGTGCCCCCCAGAGGGTTAACGATACTCACCAATCCCGAGCCCACCACGTTGCCCAGCACGCCGCCCGGGCCTTCCGGCAAATGTGCAAAATCAGCAAAATGCAGTTCGGCCAGCCCCGTGCCTGCCCCTAAAGTGAGGAAAAACCCTGCCGTACGCAACGCACCATGGCGCAAATCAAACGCCGCTTCCGGCTGCTTGCGTCCTGTGAACAGTAACCAGCCCAGATAAGCCACTCCCACCGGTACCAGATAAGAGAGATAACCAAACAAAAGGAGGAAAATATCCGCGAACCACGCACCCACCATACCCCCCGCATTAACGATGGTATTGCCCGTTTCGCTGTGCGACCAGCCGGGATCCTGCACATTATAGGTACCGAGTGAGGCCAACAAATACAAGGCCGTAGTGCCAAAAATGATCAACGCACCCTCGCGCAGGCCGCGAATCATATGCGCCGCGAGGGGGGTGCTGTTTTTTTGCTTATTTTTTGAAATCGATGTTTTTACGTGTGCCACGGTCGCCGTCCACTGATAAATCCGGGAAGCGTTATGTTACCTGTTTCAGCGCTGGATGCACTACTTCTCCGTTTTGTACATTGATACCACGCACCAACGCTGGGTTTTGTTGCCAATCTGCCTGCGCCAGACGGGAAACCCAGGGCGTTAATACCGCCGACAGCGCCTGCGACGCCGTGCGCGGTACTGCGCCGGGCATATTGGTGACACCAAAATGGACCACTCCGTCTACCACAAACACTGGATCGGTGTAGTCCGTGGGCTTTGTGGTTTCGATACAACCGCCCTGATCCACAGAAATATCAATAATCACACTCCCCTCACGCATTCCAGTCACAGTATCCGCACTCACCAAATGCGGTGCGCGCTCCCCCGTCACCAGTACAGCACCAATCAGCAAATCGGCATTCAGCGCCGCCTCGTGCAATGCATCCGGATAAGGATGCAGCCCCGTCACGTTGTCACCCAGTGCGCGCATTTGCAACAGTTTGTCACGATTGAGATCAAACACCGTCACCTCCGCGCCCATGGCCGCTGCCAGCAACGCCGCATTACCACCTGCCACTCCCGCACCCAGTATTACCACACTGCCACGCTCCGCCGCAGGCACACCGCCCAGCAAAACACCGCGGCCGCCCTGAGGCTGGTGCAGCAGATGCGTGCCCACTTGCACCGCTACCCGCCCGGCAATATCACTCATGGGTGCCAGCAAAGGTAATTGCTGTTGATCGGTTTCCACCGTTTCAAACGCCACAGCAGTGGCTCCGCTTTTTTGCAAACCCCGCATCAACTCCGGCTCAGCGGCAAGATGCAAATACGAGAACAACAACTGTCCTTCGCGCAACATTGCCACCTCTTCCGGTTGAGGCTCTTTTACCTTAACCACCAGTTTCGCCTGACTGTAAATCTCAACAGCATCTTGCACCAGCGTCACGCCCACAGCCCGGTAAGCATCATCAGAATAACCACTTAGCACACCGGCATCCTCTTCTACCAACACTTTGTGACCTTGTCTCACCAGTTGACCGGCTGCTGCGGGGGTCAACCCGACACGGCCTTCCAATGCTCTTATTTCGCGTGGTATGCCAATCACCATAATAAAAATGTCCGCTATATTGTTAATTAACATCTGTCAGAAAATATTTTGCCGCATGTTAGCACCAACACCTTCAATAAAACATGACCTGTACCAAACCAAAACTGTTTTTCACTTCGCACACATCGCTATCAACACAGTTAATGGGGAAATAACAGATAAGTCATTAAATTTTTATTCCGCTGGCCGATAGTTGTAGCTCGACGGCCTGGCAATGAAAATCTCCTGATAATTTTTTGCAGTCACGTAACTATTAACATTATGAGGAAATCATGAAGCAGTATTTCAGCGGTGTACTAAATGGACTTGTCGGGCTTATTCTTGCTCTGCAAGTAATGTACCCGGCTCATGATGTATCAGCGATGACAGCATCCGCTCAGGATGTTCATGAAATCGCAGATATCTGCATGTATTCCCAACGCCTGTTAAAAGACTACGCACTCATCGGCATGAAAGTGACGTACCACGACCCCGCTGCCGATTTGACAAAAAACACGAACATTATCGATCAATATATCATCAATTTGAAAAACCGCCATCTTAAAAAAATATTGGATAACGAAATTCATGAGCTTGAAAACCTCTGGAGGAAAGTCAAACCAAAACTACTGGCAAACCCCACCCAAAAACATATGATTCAACTGCGTAAAGAAGTGGAAACATTTTCCCATCGTTGCGAAAAGCTCGCAGAAGACTTGGCCAAAGACTCTAAAATAGAGAGTGGACATAATATGGTGCTAGTCGCTGAATTGGGCATGGAATCCCAACGACTGGCGGCACTTTATATAATGAAGGCCTGGGATGTTGCTGATAACAATTATTACGAAGAAGTCCAAAAAATAGTGGATGAATACAAAAACATTTACCGCGACCTGATGAAAGAAAATAACAAATTCATTTCTCCCGAAATTAAAGCAAAACTAAAAGCCACCCAAAAATACTTTCAAGTATTTGAGTTTATGGCGGCAAGTGAATCTGGTCGATTTGTACCAACCATGGCCGAAAAAAATGCAAGCAAAATATTTCATGAAATTCGTAAAATATTAAAATTGAAACAGGAGCTGATTGAGTGAACAAGCAAACATTATTCACCCCGAAAGAATTTTTAGTAACGTTTATTTTGCTGTTTTTCTCAAGCCAGGCTGCGGCCGATATCCGCAGCCTGCAACAATTAGAGGCTACTGAAGACATTGAAATGGACAGCCAGAAAATCACCAAGGCTTACTTTTACCTACACCAGGAAATTCGTATCGAACAATCCGAACGCGACTTGGAAAACGGACTGGATTCAATAGAAAAAAATATCAACATCCTCACCAACACCAAAGACAAAAAACAACAACGCATGGTGAAGTTCATGTCCTTCACCCTGGATGAAATCAAAGAAATCATTGAAAAACCTTATACCAGAGAGCATGGCGCTTTGATGCTGGATTACAGCGAAACCTTACTGGAAGGTGCAGAATCGTTAGCCAAAAATCACACCCATAAAAAAGATAAAATGCTCATTACCACCAAAAAAATGATTTTTCTTCTTGAACGCGCAACGAAATACTATATTGCCTTTCGAGATGGGTTTTCTGACCACAATAATGTCAAACAACTGGAAAAGGCCATCAAAGAGTTCGAAACCCACTTAAAAATTATCCGGGCCTATAAATACCCAGCCGAACCCCAAAGAGCTGTGAGCAAACTCATTGAATACTGGCCTATTGCCAAAAACTTTTATCTTGGCATTGAAAAAAACGACCTGCCGTTAATCGTATCGGTAACAACCAACCATCTGGAAAAGTCACTGGCCGTATTGGAAAACTATCACCATAATTTGGCTGAAGGAAAATAACATCAAATGCAAACCCCGAAGAACTGGCCGCCCTGACAATGCTATACGGTGTTACAGGGGGATCTACGACAATCAAAGGGAACTACTTCACATTATATTCCCCCATCCTTTAAATACCTGGCAAGACCATCCAGGTCCGGAAAAAGCGTTTTTTCGTGTATTTGTAACTTTTCAAGATCTTGCTTTATTTGGCCTTTATTAGCAGCCGGAACTTCAAACCAGTCTAATGCCTCCCACGGCCTTATTTCATCCTCGATATCCTCAAGCCCTTCGTTGATATATTTCCGGCCACTGTAAGTGAATCTTGCATGTTGGGATTCTATTCTTTTGTTGAAAACCCATGGCACAATAATTCTTGGCACATCAATTTTATTCACAAACAGGCCATCGCTGTCTTTTTTTTCATCGGCCAAAAGAATTCTGTTTTTAATTCCACTTCTATCCCGAAACCTAACCGTGTTTTCTTTTCTGTTTTTCCTGTTTTTTAATTTCAAATACCAAAATCTGCCAGGCCTGTCGTGCATTGCAACATCTCTCACAGAAAAGTACAGACCAATCAGCGGCTGAAGGGACCAGTCTATAAGCAATGTTGGCAATCCGTGATGTTGAGCTATGCAAAGCCATTCGTCCAGCGTCGGTGATTCACCTGTTGAAGAAAGAAAAGCATTACCAATATTCTGACTGGAAGCGTACCGTCGAAACCTCTCCAACAAAGCATATTGCAATTCGACAATACAATCCGTCGAACAGGAATAAAGCTTGCTGTACGACTCTATCACATCCTTGTTCCGCATGAGGCGAGGCTGCAACTTGTGCCCCTGTTCAGATTCACCTCTGTAAAAATATCGTATGTGGGGATGCGTCTTCTTTTTTGAAAACTCCTCAAGCAACCACGCAACCGACTTTATTTCTCTTCTTGGTTTCATAAAACGTCCTTTTTATTTTTGGTTAATGCCTCACCTCACTGGCAAAAAAATTCAGCCCACAATAGCGGGTGCCTTGCAACCACCGCCCCAGACTATTTCATACCTGATTGTCCTGATATTCAGCTGTATTTCTTGCGCTAAAATACCGAAGACACGGCAACTACACCAAATTATTTCACCACACAGATCATAAATGTATACGAGACCCCCTCCCCTTACGTTGAATTTCGTACTATATTGGCACCTTGCTGGCCGCTTGCATCACACGCGGTCCACCGCTATTTATTTGTCGATATGATTTTAGGAGTTACCGCATGAGCGAAACAAAACACTGCCACCTGTTAATCCTCGGTTCCGGCCCCGCCGGTTATTCCGCTGCGGTGTATGCAGCGCGCGCCAACCTTAACCCGGTGTTGATCACAGGCCTGGAGCAAGGAGGTCAATTAATGACCACCACCGAGGTAGACAACTGGCCTGGTGACAACGAAGGCGTACAGGGACCGGAACTGATGGACCGTATGCGTAAACACGCCGAGCGTTTCAATACGGAAATGATCTTCGACACCATTAACAAGGCAGAGTTAACCCAGCGCCCTTTCACGCTCACCGGCGACAGTGGCGTGTACACTTGTGACGCACTGATCATTGCCACCGGTGCATCTGCCATGTACTTGGGGCTGGATTCGGAAGAGGCTTTCAAAGGTCGAGGGGTATCCGGCTGTGCCACCTGCGATGGCTTTTTTTACAAAAATAAACCCGTGGCAGTGATTGGTGGTGGCAATACAGCGGTGGAAGAAGCGCTGTATCTGTCCAACATTGCCTCACATGTGACTGTGGTGCATCGTCGCGACAAATTCAAATGTGAAAAAATTCTTGCCAACCAGCTCATGGAAAAAGCCAAGACCGGCAACATCGATATCCGCTGGAATCACACGCTGGACGAAGTGCTGGGTGACAACATGGGTGTAACCGGTATGCGCATTAAAAGCACGGAGGATGGCAACACACAGGATATCGATCTGGATGGTGTCTTTATCGCCATTGGCCACAAACCCAATACCAGCCTGTTTGAAGGTCAACTGGAAATGGAACACGGCTACCTGAAGGTACAGAGCGGTACACAGGGCAACGCCACAGCATGCAGCATCGAAGGGGTTTATGCTGCGGGTGATGTGGCCGACCACATTTATCGTCAGGCCATTACATCGGCGGGCACCGGCTGCATGGCGGCGCTGGACGCGGAACGCTTTCTGGATAGTCAGGATGGGTAATCAGGCTTCCCCGCGGGCGATACACTGATACACAAACGCATGCACCAGTATCGACTGCACACGATCCACTACCCGTAATTCAACACCGTGGTGAAAGTGGCGCTGCCCCGCCTTTTCGCCACGTTCGGTGCGGATATTACGCACGATGGCGGGCAGCAAAATGTCTTCAGTGTTCTCCGCCACGTCCAGTCGCAAGGCAATGGAAATATACTGTCCTTCTTCAGCCAGCGGTTTGTCCGCAATCAGCAAAGCACCGCTGGTACTCATGTCCTGTATGGTCACCTCCCGCGACGCCAATGCAGGATCAACCTCGGCTGAGTCGAGCAAACAGGGTCGCACCGAAGCGGTCATATTAAGCATGACCCGCAATGCCTTGCGCACAGTGACAGCCTGTACATTTTGTGGAAAACTCAAATGCAAATGCGCGTAAGGACGCACGCTGACCATAATTACCCTGACATTGAAACCAACAATCTTATTGCCCGACATCAAGCGCACAACCACTTTTTTGCCTTCACTGACGGGTATCGTATGCCCGTCCACTTTCGGCGTACTGACAACCAGACTCTGCCCGGGCAAATACCCGATCACTCTGGCGAAATAACGGGTTTCGTCATCACCCGCAAACTGCAATTGCATATTATCACCGATCTCTAACGCCAGCTCTTTTGCCGCCATTGTCTCACCTGTTATCCATAAATGATTCAGTCTCATGTACAGTACAGCCATGCACAGCACTATTATCGGCAGCCTAAACGAAGTTTCCAGTAACGAATGGAATGCATTGCACGGAACACAAGTGCCTTTTTTGCGTCACGAATTTCTCAATGCCCTGGAAAAACACCATTGCGTCGGCAAAGCAACGGGCTGGATTCCGCAACACATTTTGCTTTACGAAGATAAAACACTGCTCGGCGCGGTACCGCAATATTTAAAAACCAACGCTTACGGCGAACTGGTTTTTGACTGGGCCTGGGCCGAGGCTTACCAGCGTAACGGGCTGGATTATTACCCCAAGCTGGTCGTTGCCATTCCTTACACACCTGCCAGCGGGCCACGCTTGCTAATCGCACCCCATACAGATCGTGACAAAATTTCTGCGCAATTGATTCAGTGCGCGCTGGAATATGCCAGACAATACAAGGTGTCCTCCCTGCATTACCTGTTTCCACATCAGGATGATTTACACCAACTCACCCAACAAGGGCTACTGCCACGACTAGGCTGCCAGTTTCACTGGCATAATCTTCCCAGCACTGAGAATTACCGTGATTTTGATGATTACCTTGACTGTTTCACCTCCCGTAAACGCAAAAAAATTCGCCGTGAACGACGAGCAGTGACAGAAGCTGGCATCACTTTACAACGTTTGTATGGCAATGAACTCAGCGACGAGCAATGGCAAGCTGTACATAGGCATTATTGCTCTACCTTTGACCGGCTCAGCGGTTATGCCACCTTAAGTCTGGGGTTTTTTCGTGAAATCAGCCGCACGTTGCCACGACAACTTATCGTTATTCTCGCCGAACATCAGGGCAATACTGTGGCCAGTGCCATTTGTTTTCGTGATGACACTACACTTTATGGACGCCACTGGGGCTGTGATGCACATTTTCAGAATCTGCATTTTGAAGCCTGTTATTATCAAGGGCTGGAATATTGCATTGAGCATCACTTGCAATGCTTTGATCCCGGTGCCCAGGGCGAACATAAAATCAGTCGTGGCTTTCTGCCTGCCGCCACCTGGTCGGCCCATTGGATCGCCGAACCCCGATTTCGGGCAGCCATCGCGGATTTTTTACAGAAAGAAACCGAGGGTATTCAAAATTATATTGACGGCTTGCACAAACACTCGCCTTTCAAATGACTCGGCAATGGAACAACAACAAGCTACACTCTGTCTCACATAAAGTCTCGTCAACGAATAACAAGGAGCAATCATGCGCGGTCTGGCCCCCTACTGGATCGACTCCCGAAGCAACAATCTTGATTTTCCGGACGTTAGCCTCGCGCTGAATGAGCCCGATGGCCTGCTCGCCATTGGCGGAGACCTCAAACCCCAACGATTGCTCGCAGCCTACCGGATGGGTATTTTCCCCTGGTACAATGAAGGGCAGCCTATTTTATGGTGGGCACCCAACCCGCGTGCAGTCCTGTTTCCACAACACCTCAAGATTTCCCGCAGCCTGCGTAAAACACTGCGCAAACAATCCTTCACCATCACTCTCGACCAGGCCTTTGCCGATGTCATCAAAGCCTGTAGCCATCCGCGCGACTATGAAACACAACCCGGCACCTGGATCACCCGCGACATGAAACAGGCCTATCAACAGTTACATGATCAAGGGCATGCGCACTCTGTAGAATGCTGGCATGAGGGACGATTAGTGGGCGGCCTGTATGGTGTCGCCATTGGCCGGGTATTTTTTGGTGAATCCATGTTCACACGCCGCAGTGATGCCTCCAAGGTTGCCTTTATTACGTTGACGCAACAATTAGCACACTGGGAATTTGGTGTTATCGATTGTCAAATCCACTCCCGGCATCTCGAAAGCCTGGGGGCAGAAACCATCCAGCGTGAACGGTTTACAGATCTGCTCAACACATTTTGTCACCAGCCAGGACCAACATGGCAGTTTGAGCCGACAAACAATACTTAAACATGAACGCCGATAAACCCGCTCAAACAACCCCTTTATCACCTCCGCAACCTCCCGCTGACCTGACCTTTTTTGCCAGCATCGCACACGATTGTGCTTATCTCAGTGGAAAATCAGCAATCACCGTGTTCGCTGATCCCGAAGCAGCCATGGATGTCAGCACCTATAGTGCGCTGGCAGAAATCGGCTTTCGTCGTAGCGGCAGTCACGTCTACACCCCACATTGTCCTGCCTGCCAGGCCTGTGTGCCGACACGATTGCCAGTGGCATCTTTTCAGCCCAATCGCAATCAGCGTCGCACCCTGAACAAAGCAATGGATTTCTCCATCGACATCGGGGAAGTTGTTTTTAATGATGAGGCTTTCTCGCTATACCAAAAATACATCAACCGCCGTCACCCTAATGGTGGCACGGATAATCTCAGCCCGGAAAAATACCTGGAATTTCTCAGTTGTGATTGGTCGCACACTGAGTTTGTGCAATTCCGCTGGCAAGACCAGCTCATCGCCGTCGCCGTGCAGGATGTACTCACTCGCGGCCTGTCCTCGGTGTACACTTTTTTTGATCCGGACTTTTCCAGCGTCAGCCTCGGGCGCTACGCCCTGCTATGGCAAATAGCGGAAGCCCGACGTCGGCAACTGCCCTGGTTATTTCTCGGCTACTGGATCGCTGACTGTCAAAAAATGTTGTATAAACAGGAATACCGGCCTATCGAACTATTCCAGGAAGGAAGCTGGCAGCGCTATGACAAATCACAAATTCTGCCTTCCCCGTAATTTTTCCTTCCACCACCCATCTTAAATCCTCGACACAAATAAACTATTCAGCGATTCTGATGCTGGACGATAACCCCAATTAAGAGCAGCCGCTGTGTAAAAACACCTTTTTTACTCACACAGAGGCCAATAAAACCGGGGCTAGTCGTAGCGGTTCCTTAAACAAAAGGGGCACATCATGTTGAGTTTTATCTATAACGTCAGCCAGCAGTTTGAAAAAGAACACGGATACAGCCCAAATACTCTGTATATGAATTACGCCCACCTTGAATGCTTGAAACAACAACTGGACAATCCCAATGACTTCGAAGCCGTCACCTCCCTGCTGGGTATGGAGCTGGTGATTTCGCAAGATGCTGTCCACCCATCGGTAGCCTGGTTCTCCGAGCCCTGGAAACAAGCCGTTAACTCCTGAACAACAAAGACGAAAGATAAATAAAAAAGCAGGGGCAATATGACCTCTGCTTTTTTATGTCCAGCATACCGCGTTTATTTTTGAAACTTGGCGCGTTTTAGGGCATTATGCCGCGTGGATTTGGCGCACCTTGGCATCTGCCTTCCTAATCCATCGACTCAACCCGTAAGTTCATCAAGAGTATTGCAACAAAAATGGCAAAAGAAGAAAGCATTGAAATGGAAGGCACGGTAACGGAGACCTTACCCAATACCATGTTCCGCGTGGAATTAGAGAACGGCCACGTAGTCACCGCACACATCTCCGGAAAAATGCGTAAGCACTATATTCGCATCCTTACTGGCGACAAGGTCACTGTACAGCTGACCCCTTACGATTTATCCAAGGGACGCATCACTTTCCGCGCCCGCTAAACCCCGCAGTAACAAAACCGCAGTGATCCAAGCAGTAAAGGGACGCACACAAAACGATGCGCCCCCTAAACTGTTTTACAACACCTCTTCGGCAACAGGCTCGTCTTCGTTGATCGTAAAAGTCAGACCTTTTTCGTCTGTCGAGACCTTAACCAACCCGCCGTTGGCCAGACGACCAAATAACAGCTCTTCAGCCAGCGGCTTTTTGATGCGCTCCTGAATCACCCGAGCCATAGGCCGGGCACCCATTTTTTCGTCGTAACCATTTTCTGCCAACCAGACACGCGCGGCAGAATCCACCACCAGCTCCACTTTTTTATCTTCCAGCTGGGTTTCCAGTTCAAACAAGAACTTATCGACCACATGTGAAATAGTCACATGATCCAGCGGCTTGAAAGGAATGACTGCGTCCAGCCTGTTGCGGAACTCCGGTGTAAATGTGCGCTTGATCGCTTCCAGGCTATCCGTGGAATGATCCTGTTGCGTAAAACCAATACTCGGCCGACTCATGGCATCGGCACCGGCGTTAGTGGTCATAATCAAAATCACGTTACGGAAATCTGCCTTGCGACCGTTGGTATCCGTCAGCGAACCGTGATCCATCACTTGCAACAACAGATTAAACACATCGGGATGCGCTTTTTCGATTTCGTCCAGTAACACCACTGCATGGGGGTGTTTGTTAATTTCTTCCGTCAACAGACCGCCCTGATCAAAACCCACATAACCGGGAGGCGCACCAATGAGCCTCGACACAGTGTGTCGCTCCATGTATTCGGACATGTCGAAACGAAGCAGCTCGATACCCATGATCTTTGCCAACTGACGGGTGACTTCCGTTTTACCCACACCGGTAGGCCCGGCAAACAGAAAACTGCCGATGGGTTTGTCTTCTGTGCCCAAACCGGCACGCGACATTTTGATGGCCGCTGCAAGTGTGTCCACAGCATCATTCTGCCCGTAGACCACCAGCTTGAGATCACGATCCAGATTACGCAGGCCTTCTTTATCTGAACTGGAAACCTGTTTAGGAGGAATGCGTGCCATCTTCGCTACCACCGCTTCAATATCTTTTACACCCACGGTTTTTTTGCGTCTGGACGGCGGGTTTAAACGTTGAATAGCACCGGCCTCATCAATAACGTCAATGGCCTTGTCGGGCAGATGACGTTCGTTAATATAGCGTGTTGCCAATTCTGAAGCCGTACGTAACGCCTGATGCGTAAAGCGCACTTCATGGTGCTCTTCAAAACGGGATTTGAGCCCTTCGAGAATCTGTACAGTTTCTTCCATGGAAGGCTCGGGCAAATCGATTTTCTGGAAACGCCGCGCCAGGGCACGGTCTTTTTCGAAGATGCCACGATATTCCTGGTAGGTCGTGGAACCGATGCATTTCAACTCACCTGAGGCCAACACCGGCTTGATCAGGTTTGAGGCGTCCATGGCACCCCCGGAAGCGGCACCAGCACCAATAATGGTATGAATTTCATCGATGAAAAGGATTGCGCCTTCTTCTTTTTTCAATTGTGCCAACACCGACTTCAGACGCTTTTCAAAATCACCCCGGTATTTGGTACCCGCCAGCAGCGCGCCTAAATCCAGCGCATAAATAACACCATTGGCCAGTATCTCCGGCACATCACCATCGACAATCTGTTTGGCCAGGCCTTCCGCCAGCGCCGTTTTGCCAACGCCTGCCTCACCCACAAACAATGGGTTGTTTTTGCGACGACGACACAGGACTTGCAAAGTACGTTGAATTTCATCTTTGCGGCCAATCAGGGGATCAATTCTTCCCTGTATGGCCAACTGATTCAAGTTAGTCGCATAATTTTCCAGAGGGCTTTTGGCAGGTGCCTCACCATCATGTTCATCATCGGGGCCAGAAAGAGATTCGGTATCACCCTCGTCTATTTTAGAAATACCATGGGCAATGTAATTCACCACATCGAGTCGCGCAACATTTTGCTTGCTGAGAAAATAAACAGCCTGGGACTCCTGCTCGCTATAAATAGCCACCAGTACGTTAGCGCCAGTCACTTCTTTGCTGCCAGAAGACTGCACCTGAAAAACCGCGCGTTGCAGCACTCGCTGAAAGCCCAGTGTTGGTTGAATTTCACGTTCATCGCCCTCGGGTAATAATGGCGTGGTCTCGTGCAAAAACTCAGTAAGGTCGCGTTTCAGCTCGTCGATATCAGCACCACAGGCCTGCAAAGCACTATTGCTGGTGGGGTTGTCAATCAAGGCAAGCAGCAGATGTTCAACCGTCATAAATTCATGACGCAGATCACGCGCTTCTTTAAAAGCGAGATTGAGGGTTACTTCCAGTTCGTGGCTTAACATAAGCTACCTCAAATTTGCGGGTGGGGGAATACAGCCCTATCTCTCTCTTCGGTCTAAATCAGGCTCACTTTAGGGCCATTTTAACCGGTTTGTTCCATCTCGCACAGAAGGGGGTGGTTATTGCTGCGCGCATACTCATTAACCTGCGCTACTTTGGTTTCGGCAATCTCCCGCACAAAGACACCGCACAGCCCTTTGCCGTTGGTATGTACCTGCAACATGATGCGAGTGGCCTGGGCACGATCTTTGGAAAAAAATCGTTCCAGCACCAGCACCACAAATTCCATCGGCGTAAAATCGTCATTCATCAACACCACCTGGTACATAGGGGGCTTTTTCAGTTTTGGACGTGATTCCTGTACTGCCAGACCATCGTCACGCTGTATTTCTTTGTTTCCCATAGATTCAATTCCAGCTCAGGCAAAAAATAACCCTTTTCCCAACATGAGGACAAAAACACCTTAAAACAAGCCCTCAACATCCATTCAACAACTGGATCCGTTACATATTTTCCACTACAGCATCCGCAAAACCGGAACAACTCACCAGCGTCGCACCACTCATCAGGCGCTCCAGGTCGTAGGTCACTGTCCCAGCCTGAATCGCACCAGACACTCCCTTGACAATCAAGTCGGCCGCCTCAAGCCAACCCATATGACGCAACATCATTTCCGCAGAAAGAATCAGTGAACCGGGGTTTACCTGATCCTTACCAGCATATTTGGGTGCCGTGCCATGAGTGGCTTCAAACATTGCCACGGCATCCGAAAGATTGGCCCCCGGAGCAATGCCAATACCCCCTACCTGGGCCGCCAAAGCATCGGACACATAATCACCATTGAGGTTCAGCGTGGCAATCACATCGTATTCCGCTGGACGCAGCAAAATCTGCTGTAAAAAGGCGTCGGCAATAACATCCTTAACCACAATCTCTTTACCCGTATTGGGGTTTTTGAAGCTGCACCACGGCCCGCCATCTACCTCCTCTGCATCGAATTCAGACTTGGCCAGTTCGTAACCCCACTCCTTGAAAGCACCCTCGGTAAACTTCATGATGTTGCCTTTATGCACCAGGGTCAGCGAGGCCCGATCATTATCGATGGTATACTGAATGGCTTTGCGCACCAAGCGCCGGGTGCCATCACGGGATACGGGTTTGATACCAATACCCGAACATTCCGGAAAACGAATTTTAGTGACACCCATGTCATTTTGCAGGAAATCAATGAGTTTTTTTACCTCAGGCGTACCCTCGGCATATTCGATGCCTGCGTAAATATCCTCGGAATTTTCACGAAAGATGACCATGTCGGTCAGTTCCGGCTGCTTCAAGGGACTGGGTGTCCCCTCGTAATAGCGCACCGGACGCAGGCATACATACAAATCCAGTTGTTGGCGCAAAGCCACGTTCAATGAGCGAATACCACCCCCTACCGGCGTGGTCAACGGCCCTTTAATGGAAACCACGTAGTCTTTCACGGCCTGCAAGGTTTCCTCTGGCAGCCACACATCACCGCCGTAGAGATTATTGGCTTTCTCGCCCGCAAACACCTCCATCCACGCAATGGATTTATCCCCGCCGTAGGCTTTATTCACCGCCGCATCCACCACAGTTTTCATCGCTGGCGTCACATCCACGCCAATACCGTCCCCCTCAATGAAGGGTACTACCGGCCGATTGGGCACATTCAGGCTATTGTCGGCATTAACGGTAATTTTCTCGCCAGCAGGGACAGTGATTTTATCGAAACTCATGAAAACTCCAGTGTGTGTAGTGATTGACATCAATGTGCGGACGGAGCCAACAAAACAGGCCCGGCGCGCTGTCAGAAAGCGCTAAAAAATAAAGGTAATATTAGCATATTGTGAATTTGACGGTGTACCAAAGACTACCCTCCCGTTGCCAGACCCAGACTCGCCAGACTACCCGAGTGCTTGAGTTTGATCCGGCCATCCGCGCCGGGCCTGCCCAGGGAACTCAAGGCTTTTTCAAGATCTGGCGCATTGCGGGCGGCAAGGCTGCCGCTGAATTCATATTGGCCTTCGGAGTCCAGGGTCAGCAATCCGTCCAGAGACAACGGGCCACCGCCATCACTCAGCACACCCTTTACGCCATCGTCACTGGTTTCAAGTGCAATCGCCTGATCACCCAGCGAAATGGGCTTGAGCAGACTAATACCTGCACCATTCCAGACTATTCGTCCCTCTGCCGAGCGCAGACTTTGTCCATCCCAGAGCACATCATGCAGATTCAAGCCTACCGACCCCGTGGGCCGTAAGGCATCCGTCTTGGCAATACGGGCGACCACGCTGGCCGGCAGACGCGCCTCCAGTGTTGAAAAAGCCACACTGCCATCCAGCCCCAGTGCGGTACTGCCCTGTCCATAACCACCCTGGCCTTTTTCTTCATTTTCAGGCGGTAGCTGAAAATGCCAATTCAAGCCCACCTGACCAAACAGCAATGACCAGGGCCGCAGTGACCATTCCACCTTTTCCAACGGCTGGCCTTGAATCATTGCTATAGCAGCTTTGCCAGACCAGACACTGCCGCTGATGCCAGACAAAGCAATATTGCTGGAGGCACTTTTACTGGCCTGCCAGTGTGAATAGGCGCGTTCGGCGGGAAAACTGAGCACCAGCGCCACAAGATAGGCCAGCAGACCGAATGCCAGCAAAGGTAAATATTGAAAACGGGCAATAAATTTCATAACCGGAACATCATACTCAAAGTCAAATATTGGACGGAAAATGCCTGCTGTTGATGTGCTGAGCAAGCGCGAGCGTTTGCAGAATTCAGGTACTCACGCACCCGCTGCAAAAACCAGTCGCGCATCCACACGTCCAGAGGTTTCCAGCGCCTGAAACACACTGCTCACCACACGCACACTATGACGTGTTTCCAGCACAGCAAGCCAGCGCACCAGGTCATCAAAGTTTGCTGCCTCCAACCACACACCCACCTTTTCGCTGCCATCGGGCTGCACACGCTTGAGTGCTGTACCCAGGCGACCGGATTTGGCAGTACGATCCACCAAAGTCAACAATGATTGACCGCTGGCAGGTTTAACCTGCTGACTGCCGCGACCGCGCAATTGTTTGACTTCTTGCGCTGCGCTACGCATCCAGGTCAGCAGGGCGGTCTGTTCGGTGGTACTGACCCGCAGCGTTTCAACCTTGTTGGTCAGCGGCTCCCAGATACCGATATACAACAACATGATCAGCAATAATCCGCCGCCAGCAATCAGCATGCGACGCTCATTAACTTCGAGACCATTAAACCAGGCCTTCATTGACCACCTCCAACCGCTTGCAGTGACAGGCGGCTTTCCACTTTGCCATCACGCGATGAAGCGGAAACAATTTCAACGTTGAGCTTAGCTTCTTCACTCAGGCGCTGCTTAAGTTTATCCAAACTTTGCAGGTCGGGCATATTCACGTCCACATCCAGTTTATTGCCCTTAAAGCGCAACGTACGCAACGAAGCTCCCGGAGTATCTTTCAGCACAGCCCCTGCTTTCGCCAGAAGTACCAGCAGGCCGTCACTTTGACCACCACCACCCCGCAATTTTTCTAGGCCTCGCTGCATTTGCACTTTGGGATTCACAATATTACGCGATTCTGGAAAAGCTTCACGATATACCGTTTCAATTTGTTCTTTCAATTCACCGCTCTGCGTTGCCAGGCGGTTGTACTCCATAACGAATACCCCCGCTTGCAACAACAACCACAATCCACCCAGCATCAGCGCCGGGCGCCACGGACGCAGCAGCTTCTCAAATTGTTGCTTGCGACTGTAATCACCCTGCAACAGGTTGATAGCACGTTGCTCATCAAAACCTTGTGCCAACATCACGCTGCGGACTTCACCTTTTGTCTCTAACGATAATTCGATACCCTGCTCAGCACACGATGCAGACAGCACACGATATTCATTAGAATCAGCAAAAGCATCATTCCCGCAAACCGTTAACTGCAAACTCGCTGGTGGTGTATCACCCGCATCATCGACACAGGCCTGTAACACAGGCAGCAGACTATCCGTTTCAAAAGCCAGCCCGGTTTGCGCGCCTGTGCGCAGCAAGCCAACCCGACCGTCGATGAGCATAGACCAACGGTTGTGTCCCGGCGCATCTTCAGCCTCCCACTGAAGACCAAACATTTCAGGTGTCATCACATCCGCTTGCAAGCCAACAGCCTTGAGCTGTTCCAGCCAGTCATCCAGTTGCTGACGCGAGACCACGGCATTAGCCACCCGGCCCTGTGCATCACGCTGACCAATAGCCACATGCAAATCATCCACATCTCCGGCCAACTGCTCTTCCAGTGCAAAAGGCACAGCCCTGGCCAGGCGTTGCGCCTTCATCGCGGGCAGCTCAACCTGCGCCAGCACCACATCGACCCCGGGCACCAGCACACTGACCCGCGCCCCGGCAGCCTGCGCAGCAGCCTCTTGCAGATTACCGTGAAACAACACACCAGCGGGTCGCTGTTCATCACGCAGCACCCAACTGGCAGGCAACACAGCGGCTTCGCCACCTTCGCTGACTTGTCCTGCCTGCTGCTCAAAGAGTTGAATAAAGAGTTGTTTACGCACGATTGTATTTCACGATGTCATGTTCCGTTCATTTTAAACTGACTGTCCAATGCCATTAAGTCAAGCCAAAACCTCTGCCTGGTACCTGTTAACAAAACCCGGAGTAATATCAAAAATTGACGAGCCTTTCTTCCTGCGGACCATCTAAACCTGGGTATCATCCGCCTCCGCAGCCAACCGCGCCTGCTCATCCAGATAATTGAGGATATCGTACATCAATGCCTCTGTACCTTCACGTTGCGCCGCAGAAATACGATACACCCGCTCTGCACCTCCGCTCTTTTCGTTCAATGCTGTTTCGATAGCCTCACAACGGGCATTACGCTCATCAGCTGGTAACAAATCGAGTTTATTCAATACCAGCCAGCGCTCGCGGGAAGCCAGTTCACTCCCTTCCCGCGCATCACTGAATTTGCCCAGTTCGTTGACGATGGTATTCACATCATCCGCCGGATCATGACCATCCAGCGGCGTCATATCCACCAAATGCAACAGCAAGCGGGTACGCGACAAGTGTTTAAGAAACTGAATGCCCAGCCCCACACCTTCAGCAGCCCCCTCGATAACTCCCGGAATATCGGCGATCACAAAGCTTTGATGCGGCGCGGGACTCACCACGCCAAGATTGGGATGCAGGGTAGTAAACGGATAATCCGCCACTTTGGGGCGCGCATTGGAGACCACGGTAATGAGTGTTGATTTACCGGCATTGGGCAAGCCTAACAAACCCACATCGGCCAATACGTTCAGCTCCAGAAGCAGGTCACGCACTTCGCCCGGCGTACCCGGCTTGCTCTGATAGGGAGTGCGATTGGTGCTGCTTTTAAAACGCGCATTACCCAAGCCATGAAAACCACCCTTAGCAACCAGTAATCGCTGTCCTTCTTTCACCACATCACCGATCATCTCTCCAGTATCGGCATCATGCACCAATGTACCCACGGGCACTTGCACAATTAAATCCTCACCCGATTTTCCGGTACAATTTGCCCCCATGCCGTTGGTGCCCCGCTCAGCACGATAGGCGCGCTGAAAGCGAAAATCAGCCAGGGTATTCAACCCTGTGTTGCCTTGCAAATAAACACTGCCACCATCACCACCATCACCACCGTCCGGCCCGCCTTTGGGCACATACTTTTCACGGCGAAAACTCACGCAACCATTACCACCATCACCGGCGTCAACTTTGATTCGGGCTTCATCAACAAATTTCATAACTTCAGTATCTGTCCAGTATATGAGGAGACAATATCGAGGAACCAGAAGGGAAAACCCCTGGAGGTTTACCCCTTGCTGCTCATCACATTAGGGGGGTGACACAAAAAAGGCCTCGATCTACGAGGCCTTTCCACAATCCTTCCATAACGCTGTTTTCCCAACGAAAAACCTTACGCAGGCACCACGTTGATGAAAGTGCGATTCTTTGGCCCCTTCACCGCAAAAAGCACTTTACCATCCATCTTGGCAAACAGCGTGTGGTCCTTACCGCAACCCACATTGTTTCCAGGGTGAAATTTGGTACCACGCTGGCGCACGAGAATGTTGCCCGCCTTAACCACTTCACCGCCATAGCGTTTGACGCCCAGACGTTTGGATTCTGAATCGCGACCGTTGCGGGTACTACCCGCTGCCTTTTTATGTGCCATTTTCTGTTCCTCTGACGTTTATCTCAGATAATCAGGCCTGAATGCCCGTAATCTGTAATTCGGTATAGCTCTGACGATGCCCCATTTGCTTACGATGATGCTTGCGGCGACGGAATTTGATAATTTCAACTTTTTTGCCGCGGCCATGAGATGTGACGGTTGCTGTCACTTTCCCGCCAGCCACCAACGGTGAACCCACATTAACGTTGTCCCCGTCAACCACCATCAGCACCTGGTCAAGTTCGACTGTGGCACCCTCATCGGCATCAATCTTTTCGACCTTGAGGGTCGCACCTTCTGAAACTTTGTATTGCTTGCCACCGGTTTTAATTACCGCGTACATGGCTGTATTCTCCAAATAATTGCTACGCTAAAAATTCGTTTTTATTCCCGTCGCCCCGCTCACACACCGGGCACGAAACCTGTCGAACACAGCACATCCCGAGCGGGATTGGCTCTGACCAGACAAAGGCCGCGAATTTTAGCGTTTACAGAACGGCACGTCAAACTCCATAATGGCCAGCTTTTCTGCCATTATAGAGGTTCGTCCACTGACCGTCGTATTGCCATGCTCAGTTCTACATTTAACAACAATGCCGAAACCCTGACCGAAACACCGGCCGGGATATCAGCACCGCAAACCATCGAACACGTCAATGAACTTGTGGCTGCCGATATGGCTGCCGTAAACCAGCTCATCGAAAAACGGCTGCAATCCGACGTGGTTTTGGTCAATCAGGTCAGTGGTTACATTATTCACAGCGGCGGTAAGCGCCTGCGACCAGTGCTGGTACTGCTCTCGGCACGAACCTTTGGCTATACCGGCGAGCAGCATTTTAACCTGGCCGCCATCGTGGAATTCATCCACACCGCCACCTTGCTGCATGATGATGTCGTCGATGCCTCCGACCGTCGTCGCGGTCAGGAAACAGCCAACGCCCTGTGGGGCAACGAAGCTGCGGTTCTGGTGGGGGACTTTCTCTATTCCCGCGCCTTCCAGATGATGGTGGGTGTCCAGCGTATGCGAGTGATGGAAATTCTCGCCCACGCCACCAACGTGATTGCTGAAGGCGAAGTGTTGCAACTCCTCAACTGCAATGACCCGGATACCACCGAACAGCGCTACCTCGATGTCATCCATTGCAAAACCGCCAAACTGTTTGAAGCCGCTGCGCAACTGGGCGCAATACTCTGCGATGCAGCACCTGAACAAGAACAAGCCATGGCCAAATACGGAATGCACCTGGGTACCGCATTTCAGCTGGTAGACGATGTGCTGGACTACAGCGCCTCGTCAGAGACCATGGGCAAAAATGTCGGCGACGATCTCGCCGAGGGCAAACCGACCTTACCGCTGATTCGCGCCATGCGCCAAGGAACAAAAGCGCAATCGGCATTGATCCGCAAGGCCATCGAAACCGGCGGACTCGACAATATTACCGAGGTTATGACCGCCATTGAATCCACCGATGCCATCGCGTACACTGCCCGCAAAGCACGGGAGGAGGCCGATTTGGCCATTGCGCAGCTGCAAAATATCCCCGCTTCCAATTACACTGACGCCTTGAAAACCCTCGCAGATTTCTCCGTCAGTCGTGCCTACTGATAATTACCGTTAGCGTAATGACCAACAACATTATTATTCGGCGTGTAGCGCAGCCTGGTAGCGCACTTCGTTCGGGACGAAGGGGTCGGAGGTTCAAATCCTCTCACGCCGACCACTGCTTCACTGGTTATTTTCCTGCAATGGACAAGTGACACCGATCACACTCACATCATCCTGCGCACGCTCATTTTTCAGGTAATCACATAGCGCATCAGCCACAGCAGTACACACTGTTTTATCCGGCCAACGGGAAATAGATTGTTCCAGTCGCTCTTCACCGAAAGGTTCTCCATCCTCATTTAACGCATCAATGGCTCCGTCAGAACACGCCAGCAATTCCCCGGCAACCTGCCACTGGTAAACTTGTGTATACGGCTCAAATTCTTCATCTGAAACAATCCCCAAAGGAGCAGCGTTGGACTCGAAACGATGCACAATATTGCGCTGCTCATCCACAAACAGAGCCTCGGGGCCACCACCATTCCAAACCTCAATCAACTGATTGCGCACATCCACCATAATCAGCGTAGCGGCGACAAAGCGGTCACGCGGCACCAGCACCCGCAGTTGGCTGTTCATGGATCTAACGATACGGCTCAGTGAATAATCCCGGTTGATCATGTGATAAAAAGTCTGAGACACGGGTATTTGCATCATCGCGGCCAGCAACCCATGGCCGGTGGCATCAGCCACCATCACATAAAAACGATCATCACCACCACGACACGCAGCCACCAGATCACCGCTCATATGCTCTGCGGGCAACAACCAGCTATCCAGCAATTCATCTGACATTTTGCCCGCACGAGTCATGCGTTCCATTAACGCATTACCAAGGTATTTTTCCTCTTCTGCGGCGACACGGTATTTTTCCAGCTCACTGGTCTGTGAATTCAGTGCATCACTCATGTCGGCAATACGCTGCATGGCTTTGATTTTGGCCTCAAAAATGCGCATGTTAACGGGCTTGGTAAGGTAATCATCACCACCTGCATCCAGGCCGGCCACCTGATCTTCAACCGCAACCTTGGCGCTCATAAAAATAATCGGGATCCATTTTTCACCGCTGCGCTGGCGAATTTCGCGAGTGGCTTCGTAGCCATCCATCACCGGCATCATCACGTCCATCAGAATCAAGTCCGGCTGCTCGCTTTCAAAACGCTCAATGGCTTCCTGCCCATTGGTAGCAGTGATCATTTCATGGCCTTTTCGGCTGAAAAAACGCGCCAGCAAATTGAGGTTCATTTCTGTATCATCCACCGCAAGAATTTTTAGTGTTTTTTCACTCACTGTTTTTTCCACCTTTCAATGCAGCAACCCCGTATACTTTGCCGACTGACATACGCATCAGGACACCGCAACACCTGTCGGCACAGCCATCAAAAAACTGAAACCATTCGCAGAATGGCCGCTATTTTTAGTGGTGATACCCTCATTCATAAACATGATTCACAAATGACAATCATCGCACCCTCTGCTATTTAAAGAACACACTAAAAAATACGGTAAAAACCTGAAACGTGCCCTCATCCACCTTTTCCAACACTGAAACCAATACTTTGCCAAGCCTCACCAGCAAACGAGCATGGCGACCACTGCACTTCCTGAACCTCTACCGCATTACACTGGCAGCATTATTTGTCAGTGCCATTTTTTTTAAAGGTAATCTGCCGGTATTAGGCAGTCACAATGTCAGTCTTTTTCAGGTAATCAGTTTCATTTATCTGGGCATCGCACTGATCACCAGTTTTGTCATTCATTTTCGCTGGCTGAATTTTCGTTTACTGACTTACAGCCTGGTGATACTGGACATCCTCGCATTGACATTAATTATGCGTGCCAGTGGCGGCATCGAAACCGGTCTGGGCATGTTGCTGGTTGTCGCTATTGCAGGCAACAGCCTGTTACTCTCCAGTCGGGCAGCCAACTTATTTGCCGCCATTGCCGCCATTGCCGTTCTCACCGAACAGGTTTTTGCACAACAAGACCCCGGATTAACCGCCAACTTTACCCAGGCCGGTATTTTGGGTGCCGCCCTGTTTGCCACCGCCTTTCTCGCTCACGTATTGTCCACGCGAGTACGCGAAAGTGAAGCCCTTGCCGCGCAACGTGGCGTGGATCTGGCCAATCTGGCACAGCTCAATCAACATGTATTACAACGTATGCAGTCCGGTATCATGGTGGTGGATGCCGACCAGCACATACGCCTGATGAATGAATCTGCGTGGTACATGCTGGGTCTGCCGTCATTGGGCAACGCGCAAAACAAAAACCTCAAACTGATCTCCCCGGAACTGGCCGAACAACTGCTCGACTGGCGTCGTGGTGGACTCTCTGAACCTCGCATGTTTCGCCCCGGTGGCAGCAATGTGGAATTACTGCCAAACATGACAGCCCTGGGCAGTGAAGCGCGTGCCGGTACACTGATTTTTCTCGAAGACACCGCACGCATGGCACAGCAAGCTCAACAACTGAAGCTGGCCTCACTGGGTCGGCTCACCGCCAGCATCGCCCACGAGATCCGTAATCCACTGGGTGCCATCAGCCACGCCGAGCAACTGCTGGCCGAAGGAAACACAAATAATACCGCCGACAACCGCCTGCTGGAAATCATTCACACCAACACGGCACGCGTGAATGATATTATTGAAAACGTATTGCAGCTGAGTCGGCGCGACCGCTCCATGCCTGAAGACTTGCCTCTAAAAGACTGGCTGGAGAATTTTCTCCAGGAATTTGTGCAAAGCCAAAACTGTGACCCGGCCGACATCAGCCTGCACATCTCACCCGACAACACCACGGTACACATGGATGCCACCCAACTGCATCAGGTGCTGTGGAATCTGTGCCAGAACGGCCTGCGCCATAGCCGGGATTATCCCGGGCAACCCAAACTGGAACTGCATGGCGGTATCGAAGATGACTCACGCAACCCCTTTCTGGACGTCATCGATCACGGGCCAGGCGTACCGCCCGATACGATAGGCGCTATTTTTGAGCCTTTTTTCACCACTGAAAGCAAAGGTTCCGGACTGGGCCTGTATATCGCCCGTGAACTATGTGAAGGCAACCGGGCCCGACTCAGTTATGTGGCCATCCCCACCGGTGGAGCCTGTTTTCGGGTAGACTTTGCCGAACAGAAACCAAAACACAGTAAACAAACCCAGAATACACCCGAGACTCCATGACGCCACCTTCCCACGCCCTCATTGTTGACGACGAGCCCGACATCTGCGAACTGCTGGAACTGACCCTGGGCCGCATGAATATCGAAACCCGTGCCGCCACAGACCTGGCTCAAGCGCGTGAATTACTGGCGCAGTACCGCTTCGACCTCTGCCTCACCGACATGAAACTGCCTGATGGCAACGGCGTGGAACTGGTGGAACACATCCAGCAGCACTACCCCAAAACCCCTGTCGCCATGATCACCGCCCACGGCAGCATGGAATGGGCCATCAAAGCCCTTAAAGCCGGTGCGTTTGATTTCGTCTCCAAACCTGTGGACCTGCAAATCCTGCGTAATTTAGTCAACACCGCACTGCGCGTTTCAGAAAACAGCCCACGACTGGACCGGCGCTCACGAGACGAATTACTCGGCGATTCCAAACTCATGCGGCATACCCGCGCCACCATCGCCAAAGTCGCACGGAGCCAGGCACCCATTTACATCAGCGGTGAATCCGGCACTGGCAAAGAACTGGTGGCCAAACTCATTCACAACAAAGGGCCACGGGCCAACGGCCCTTTCGTACCCGTTAACTGCGGTGCCATTCCTGACGAACTCATGGAAAGCGAGTTTTTCGGCCACAAAAAAGGCAGCTTCACCGGAGCCATAGCCGATAAAAAAGGCCTGTTTCAGGCCGCCGATGGAGGCACCCTGTTCCTCGACGAAGTCGCTGACCTGCCGCTGCACATGCAAGTCAAACTGCTGCGTGCCATCCAGGAAAAGGCCATCCGCCCCGTAGGAGAGGCCAGGGAAATCAGCATCGACGTACGCATCCTCAGCGCCACCCACAAAAACCTGAGCAAACTGGTGGAAAACGGACGCTTCCGGCAGGACTTGTTTTATCGCATCAACGTCATCCAGCTACCCATACCTTCCCTGCGTGAACGCAGCGAAGACATCCCTCAACTCACCAAACACACCTTGAGCAAACTTGCTCAACAAATGTCCCAGGAAAAACCCAGCCTCGCCCCTGATGCTGCCAGCGCCCTCAATCGCTACCCCTTCCCCGGCAACGTACGCGAACTGGAAAACATCCTTGAGCGCGCCATGACTTTGTGCGAAGGCAACACCATTCGTGCCCATGATTTACATCTGCCTCAAGAGAGTGACAACTCCCTGATCCCACCTATGCCCGGACCTCTGGACTCTGGCAAAATCCACCTCGAATCACACCTTGGCGAAATCGAAAAAACAGCCATCCTGCAAGCTTTGGAGCAAACCAGATACAATAAAACCGCCGCCGCAAAGTTGCTGGGGCTGAGTTTTCGAGCGTTACGGTATCGCTTGAAAAAGCTGGGGTTGGAATAGCAAAACAGCCTCTTTTCTCATTGTTCAATCAACCTGCAAAGCGACCAAAATTGTCACTTTGTGACTCAGTTTGAAACCACCAAATCGTCAAAAATGCTTCTGAACAAGAAACTGTTCACAAATTTCACAGGAACCAAGCACGACACAAGATATTAACCTACTGTTAGTTATGTGTTTTTATATCCTGCCAGATTTAAAAACTGAATATGCTGGAAACGCTATCATTGTTGGCACGCCTCATGCTTCCGTCCAGAGTAAGTACGGATTTCCCCGTTTTGACCGGCCAGCACAGAAACTAAAGCATCTGTAGCAACGACCGAAAAAGGTGGAGACGTTACCCAACGGCATCACGGCTTTTGACAACAAACGGTCAAAACCGGGAAATGCGCAATAACTTTAATTAACATTGTGGAGGATTTATCCATGCAACACGTTAAAACACTACAAAAGGGCTTCACGCTCATCGAACTGATGATCGTAGTTGCCATCATCGGTATTTTGGCTGCTATCGCCCTGCCTGCGTATCAAGATTACACCGTGCGCGCAAAGGTCTCGGAAGCTCCAATCCTATCGGGCGGCCTGAAAGCCGGTGTGAGTGAGGCATTTATCGACGATGGAGTGGCTGGTGTAACCCGCTATGCGGCGGTAGTTGCCAACGATGTCGCCAACATTCGCACTGAGAAGATGTCTGACGTGGTTATTAGCGCCGCCGCCGCAACCATGGGCCATATCACGATGGACATGGCTCCAGGCAATGGTAAACCAGGTATCACACAGCTAGGTGCTGCTAGCACCATTGCGTTCTCTCCCCATATCAATGGTGCAACCCTCTCTGACGCCAATTCAACTGGCTCTATCCAATGGACTTGCGCAGGCGCCACTGGCGCGAAAGCTCAGGCCGCATATGCTAGCGCAACCTTAGGCACCATCATCAATAATTATTTGCCGAATGAGTGCAGATAAGTTCGAGCGCTGGCAGTACTCTGGTCTGTTAGCTGGGAGGCTCCTTACGGAGCCTCCCATTTTTATATTTTGTGGATTTCCAACAAATAAAAGGTGAAATATATGCGCCTTTTACAGCGCCTTGGCAACAAGCTTGATAGACCGCGTTTCACGGCATTTCTGATTCATTTTGCGGGTAGTGTAGGACTGATCGCAGCGATATTCTCCGTGATATATCTGGTCTGGTTTCCTCACGCACTGGCTGCCGCCAGCGGTGGTCTGGAAGGATTGACCATTATCGCAGCGGTCGATGTTGTGTTGGGGCCGCTGCTGACCTTTGTTATCTATGATGTTGCCAAATCCAAATCGCATTTAGCTCGCGACATTGGTGTTATTATATTCTTGCAACTGGCTGCCTTGATTGCTGGTGTATCTGTTGTCTATGCAGCCAAGCCTATCGCCATAGTGCATGTGTACGACACTTTTTACGTGTTTAGACAGCCGGACTTCGATGCATTAGACATTAATTCAAATGCACTAAATAAATTTTCTGGAAACTATCCAAAAATCTTATACGTTGATTCCGAAAAGAACCCTGTGGCTTTTTTGGCCAAAAAGACACTGGATAAGCTGAATCGCGCAAAACCAGCCCAGCTGCGCGTAGACTTGTACCGGAATATGCCACGCAATAACATTCAAATTGCTTCCGTTTTACGAAAAACGAAGGCAGATAATTCCGCTGACTGCACTGTGCAAAATATAGAATCTGTATATACTTCAGGGACGATTTGCTTTCACACCGAAACATTTAAATTTACCGATTTTATGGAGGGAAAATCAGTATCGTTGTTGGACGACGTGAATATACAATATAATAGGGTCAAACCAAAATGAGCATCTGCCTCTCAACAAACCATATCAACAAAGAGACGTATTCCTGACTTATCTTTAGCCTTCGCTGATCAAATTGCGCAATAATGCTGCGGCACACGGGTACTGTCACGTTGATTTTAAGAGAGTATGGAGGGGTATCAAAAAGGACTTGTCACGGTTAGATGCCCACCTCTTCCCCGCCTGATTATCCTCCACCAAACTCACAAATTCCGGGTTCTACAACCTGTATCCATAAAGTATTCAGCCTGCACCTAACCCTTTGTTTCGGGTTCCCACGATCCGCCGTGAGAACCGCTACGCCAAGTACAGACACCTGTCGCATAAATCAAACGCGACAGTCTCAGACAGGACAATATTCCCACCATCAAGACATCATCGACTGATGTTTTCACCTCAAGAAGTGTGAGCTTCCACGTTGATGATTCCTGGTTTCAGTCAAAAAAAGCACTTGCCCAACACCTAATACAAATACACCGCTCCGGCAAAAAGTGCGCTGTTATCCGCACCTGTAGCATCCGCACCATGGGTAACACCAGTGGCATTGCTGCCTTCACCATTAGCTCCCACCACCAAGGTATTGCCATCGCTGTTCACGGCCACTGATTGGCCGAACTGATCACTGGTCTCAGCATTAGAGGCCTTGACATAAGCCTGTTGAAACCAGCTACCACCACTGCGACTAAACACATATACCGCTCCGGCACTGTTTGCCGAATTATCCTCCTCACCGGTTCCATCGGTGCTGATGCCAGTGGCATTGCTATCTTCCCCTTCAGCCCCCACTATCAGGGTGTTACCATCATTACTCAAAGCCACTGATGCGCCGAACCAATTACTACGCTCAGCATTGGAGGCCTTGACATAGGCCTGTTGAACCCAGGTGCCACCACTGTGGCTAAACACATACACCGCTCCGGCCCAGTTTGCCGAATTATCTCCCTCACCAGCCCCATTGATGCTGATGCCGGTGGCATTGCTATCTTCCCCCCAAGCCCCCACCGCCAAGGTATTGCCATCGCTGCTCAAGGCCACTGAAATGCCGAACAAATCATCGGCCTCAGCATTGGAGGCCTTGACATAGGCCTTCTGGGACCAGCTAGCACCGTTGCGGCCAAATATATACACTGCCCCGGCACTGACTGCTGAGTTATCCCTCTCACCGGTTCCATCGGTACTGATGCCAGTGGCATTGCTGTCTTCCCCCCAAGCCCCCACCGCCAAAGTATTACCATCGCCACTCAAGGCCACTGAAGTACCGAACAGATTATAGGCCTCAGCATTGTTGGAGGCCTTGACATAAGCCTGTTGCACCCAGCTACCGCCACTACGGACAAACACGTACACCGCTCCGGCATTGACTACTGAATTATCTCCCTCACCAGTTCCATCGGTGCTGATGCCAGTGGCATTACTACGTTCCCCCCTAGTCCCCACCGCCAAGGTATTGCCATCATTACTCAAGGCCACCGATATACCGAACCCATCCCCTCCTACCTCCTCCCCATCTAGCGCCTCTCCCCCTCCAGCATTTGAAGCCTTAACATACCCAATAGCGGATAACATCCCTCCCAGCGCACTTACCTCATTGGAGTTACTGCAAAAATTGATATTACAGGCCTGCAACAAGTACCGGGCATTACCCCAGTCCTGGCGATGCACGGCAATATCCACCGTGCGTGACGTGGTGGTGATATCGGTACCCCGCCGGATAAAACCTGAGACTCCATCAGGGTTTTCCATCAATCGATAATGTGTAGCATTATTCACGGCTGGCCAGCTGAATTTCAGTTGCTTGATGCCGAAATCAAGCGAGAGCACCGCTGCGCTCAGGTCAACGGTCATGCCATCGGATGTTACCCCCGCACCGGTCGAGACACCCGTTGCTGACACCGGAGTCACTTCAAATGTGATGATCTGGCCACTGTCGTCAGCGACCTAGGGTATAGGTTAACGCCTGTGCGCCACTAATGACTGCACCGTTACGTAACCAGCGATAGGTGGAGGTGCCTTCAGCATCACCGTTAGCGTCCGCAAACGTGTAGCTGCCGGTAAGACGGTCACCCGCCACGGTGCTCCCTGTATTGTCATCAACAATGCTCACGCTATTGGCAGTTGGCGGTAAATTCCTGTCGATATTGGTGAGCGCGACATCATTGGGTTTGAGGCCGTTGTAATTGCCGTCACTGGATGTGGCGGCGGCCAGGATGATGGCGTAATTTTGATCGCCATCAACGGTGCCATCGTCAAGCCCCGTTACGGTAATGGTTTGCGCCATGTTCCAGCTGGATGTGGTGAAGGTGAGGAAGGCTTTATTCACCGCACCTTCTGTCGTATCAACGTACAGGGCGCTGCAAAACCGTTTGCAGATCCGCCTGCAAAGGCTGCCCATTGAGGCATGCAGAATTGGCGTTTTTCAATCTGTTGGTATCCGGTGCAATGGCCCCCGGCGTCGCAATACCCACGCTGCCGTTTTGCCCCAGCATTTTTTCCAGCGACAAAACCAGTTCGGTCATCGCCCGCAGCGTCGCGGTGTAATCACCGACAGGTGTTGCCACTCGCTGCCGCGCCAGTATTTCTCCCTGCTGATCCAGTGCAATGGCCTCGATTTTTGTGCCACCAAGATCAACACCAATACGCATCAATCGCCAATCCGCTCAATACTCTGCAACTTGTTGTTATCATCCACACGCAGTACAAACTCGCCATATACCCCTTCCCGCGAAACAAACGACCGCAGGGACTCTGCCGGGAATTGCAGATGCTGTCCGTTAGCCAATGTTACTACTACCGCATGCACGGCACCTTCGTAATATGCCAGATATTTTTGTGCCGAAATGGCCAGACGAAACCGGTACTCGGTCATCAGTGACGCAGCGCATCCTGAATAGCCTGCGGATTAAACCCTCGCACCACGTTATTTTTTACCAGCAACAAGGGCACGCCGTTGCCTTGTAACGCCTTGTATTGACGCTGCCCTTCGGGGGATTTATCCACATCGTACTCAAAAAAGGGAATATTGTTCTCACGCAGATAAACGCGGGTCATTTCGCAGTTACCGCACCAGTCGGTGCTGTACATCACCACGGGTTCTTCATGCTGCGCCGCAAAATCAGGACGCGATACCAGCAACGCATGCACCGAGCCCCAGTTCAACACCAGCACGCCGACAAGCATGCTTACAGCGACAAAACCCACCATCATTTTTTTCATATTTGATCCAGCGGGCACCACGCACCCGTCATGTTAAGGAAAGATGGGTTTATACTAGCCCGATGGAACAAGATTTTCATTATTATGCACATTAATTCTGCAACCGGTCTGCTGGGTGACGCCAGACAGGTGCCTTCACCCAATTGCGATGCCCGCCCGGATGGTAACCCTGTTGATTTACTGGTGATTCACGCCATCAGCCTGCCCACAGGTGAATTCGGCGGACCCTGGATTGACGCACTGTTTTGCAACCGGCTCGACCCGGCAGCCCATCCTGACTTTGCCGACATTTGTCAACTCACCGTTTCCGCTCATGCGCTGATCCGGCGCGACGGTGAAATCATTCAATACGTCCCCTTTCAGCAGCGAGCCTGGCACGCAGGCCGGTCACAATTTCAGGGGAGGGAAGCCTGCAATGATTTTTCTATCGGGGTCGAACTGGAAGGTTGTGATGACAAACCCTTCGAACTCATTCAGTACCAGCAACTTGCACGACTCGCACGCACGCTCATGCACACCTATCCCGGCATCAGTCCCGGCCGCATCACCGGCCACAGCGACATTGCCCCTGGCCGTAAAACCGACCCCGGCCCGCACTTCGACTGGCCACAGTTCCAGCGATTATTAACAGAAACACAAGACTGAACAGGGGACTAAAAGAACCACCACCGCCTCCCGCATCACCATCGCTGGCATCGCCAGTATCATCATCGACTGCATTGGCTTGCACTGTCAGAACAGCACCTTCGCTGATGACCGGTTCCCCCACTGTGCCTGTCACTACACAATCGTAAACAGCATCATTGTCCGCCAAACGGGTTGGCCCGGTGCTATAGCTCAGGTTGGTGGCAGCGGGAATAACAACACCATCCTTGCGCCATTGATACGACAGTGGCGCACTGCCATTCGCCACGACACTGAATGTTGCGGACTCACCCTCCCGCACTGTTACCGGAACAGGCTGAGAGATAATACCCGGTGCCTGTGGAACCGAAGAACTATTCTCCCTCACACTGATATCATCGAAATAGGCGGAGTCGTTGAAAGAACCCACACCCACCCGACCAGAGGGGAAAGCGGCATCCGTCGCGGTGAGCACTGTTGCGCCATCAAACAGGACGTTGATCTCGCCACCGTTGCGACTGATCTCCACTGCGTGATAAAAGTTGTCAGTCATCCAGTCCTGTCCCGCGATGGCTATCTGCTGGCGGGCACCTTTCACCACCTTGAATAACGCGGTATAACTCGCATCGTTATTAAACATCATATAGAAGTAATTTTTGGCATCCTGATAACCAAACACCATGGCAAAATCGGCCTGTGCGTTACCGCCAACGGCATCGCCCAGCCGCACTTGCAGGGTCATGGTAAAATCGCCGTAATTCTCTGGCAAAAGCGAATATTCACCCAGCCGGTCGCCATCGAGATTGGAATATTCAGTGGTGTTCAAAAAATAGGCATAGTCACCCTCATCCATAACAACAGACCAACGGGAAACGGTCAGAGGTTCCCAGCCAACAGCATCGCCATCCGCAAACCCTTCAATAGAAACATAGGTAAACATAAGGCTGCTCATGGCGGCAATGACATTGGGCGTGGACGCCTGATCAGTGACATTGCTCACCGTTAATGTATAAGTGGTGTCTTCTGTCAACTCACTCACCGTCAGACGAACCGTTTGAGCATCGTCATCCAATGCCGCCGCTGTCACCTCCACACCGGAATCGAGACTGTAATTCGTGACTGTTTCTGCGGAACTCTGTTCCACCGGTTCACTGAACACCACCGTCAATGCCGTTGCACGGGTGGCGCTTGCCGAAACAATCTCCGGTGCAACGCGGTCACCCTGTACCGTCAAAACCACGCCTGCGCTGGTCTCTTCTCCTGCCGTGTTTTTCACCACACAATCGTAAATGGCACCATTGTCTGCCAAGCGGGCTGAGTCGATGCGATAAGTCGAGCCGGTAGCACCGGGAATGTCATCGCCGTCCTTGCGCCATTGATACGACAGCGGCGCACTGCCATTCGCCACGACACTGAATGTTGCGGTCTCACCCTCCTGCACTGTTACCGGAACAGGCTGAGAGATAATACCCGGGGCTTGTGGCGAAACCTCGCGACGCGGTTTGACGTCAACGGCTAATACCCAGCCATTGTTATTTGCCTCACCGGCATAGGCTCCCCGGTAGGTTTCATCACGCAGGTCTTGATTGAAATCAAGATTCCAGTCCGAAAAACCCTGGAATGCCGTCATGTCCATGGAATCCGCCAGAAGCTTGTTCCCCAGAGGAAACAAATCCAGCGTTCCCAGGCCGGGATCACCCTCCGGGTCCACCAGATAATCACTGGCAGCAGCGTAAGTTGCCGTCACATTATCCCGCAGCACAACCGCTGAACTGGCTGGCACAGGCGCACCGGCAAATATCGCATTGCCTGCTACCCGCTGCGCAAAATTCGTGTTGACACCACTCACTCTGATACCACTACCCGTGGCAACAACGGTGTTGTGGAAAACACTGATATCGCGCGGCACATCATTGTGCGGCTGGATATTAACAGCATCCCCCGAAGAATTGACGAACAGGTTGTTATAAAGCGCAATGTTGCCTTCACCCTGGAACAACGCCTCGGTGGTATTTTCGTAAAAGAAATTTCCGTAGATTTCGTAAACATCATTGCTGCCAGGGCCGCTCAGCGGGAAATGCCCCACCAATAGATTGGGGCGTGAACCTTCTTGAGGCGGCGAAGGCTGGCTCGCTTTACTGAACACATTATGCCGAATAATGGTTTTACGTTTTTCCAGCGGCATGCCTGGAATCGGGTCGCCGCTCTCATAGGTACGACTGTTCATTTGCTTGATTTGAGCGTTGTACCCCACTGTATCCACAAACAGGTTGTGTTCAATCAGCCCGCCGACAAAAGGCGCACCATTGCCTTGCCAGTTTCCAAGGTACATACCGGTGCCTGCGCCGATAATTTTACAGTTGCGGATGACCCAGTCCCAGGCTGGCCCCCGGGTGGCAATACCCACCGTCAATTGATGGGCACCGTGGCGCACGATTTCCAGATGTTCCAGCGTGATGTGATGCGTTATGCCCTCTGCACTAACAGCGTCGATGTATTTCACATCAAGTCCATCCAATTTGAGATGCTGGATAGTGAGATAACTGGAATTCCTGATCGTCACGGTATTCCAGGACTGAGTCGTACTACCCAAAAATACCGCAGATGCACCCGTCTCCGGCCCGGTAATAATAATCGGATTTCCCGCCTCACCGTGTAAGTTGGAAATCGACAAACCACGTTCATAGACCCCTGCTTTCAACGACAGGGTGTCACCCGGTTGAAGAGTGGACAATTGGGCACGATAGGTATCCGGGGTAGCGACAATGATTTCCCCGTACGCGGACCCCATTGCACCAACAATGGCACCCATTAAACCCAGTAACAGTACAGGCACCTTTTTAAGGTAAAATCTCAAAGCGTGGCGATTGGAAGTATTCATGGCAGAACCTCATGTTCAAAACCGGATGCAGTCCGCCGACAAAAACGACTGGAATGCAGGGCGTCAGCCCTCATGTCCGTGGAAAATTGACGCAAACGTCAGTCGATTGATGCGTCTGCCTCCAGCACAGACCATCACTCCCGTTATAATCGGCAGAAAAGGCATCGGGTAAACAGACAAAATTCATAAGTGCGACACAAATCCCAACTTCCCTGTGCGACAGACACACTAATGATTGACAACCATTGACCTCATCAACACGTTGAAGATATGCGCTACACCTGAACCATCCAACGAAAAATACACCCGAAGGGTTCCGGGTTTTCGTTTATGATGCACAACAGACCAACAATAAATAACTGTGAGCCGCCATGTCTCTGCTTGCCATACTGATCAGCCTCATACTGAAAAAACTGCTGCCACCTATGCACCGCCTGCGCAGCTTCGCCTGGATTACATCGTACTGCCACTGGATACATGCACGACTGGCCAGTCACAGACACGGCATTGCCAGCCTGCTCATTATTATTTTGCTGCCACTTATTGGTATTGCAGCTGTTCAATATTTGCTCAATGACCTGTTGGTCTTTCTCGGCTTTATCTTCAGCATCATCGTACTCACTTACAGCCTCGGACCCAAAGACAAACGTCAACGGGCACACGAATACCTGGATGCCGAAGAACGCGGTGATAAAGACAATGCAGAATCCATACTGCAAGACATTGTCTCCTGCACAACACCCGCCCCGCTACCGGAAGACAAACCCTCCCGTACCCGCGCCCTCATAGAATGCGTATTGATACAAACCCACGAACAACTGCTCGCCATCCTTTTCTGGTTTGTGATTCTCGGCCCCATGGGGGCTGTACTGTATCGACTGACCGTAGAACTGCAACAAGCCGGACAGCGATCCGGCGAAGCAACCGAAACCGGTGATGCGGAATTTCATGCCGCTGTCATCCGTCTGCATTATGTACTCGCCTGGATACCCGGTCGTCTCACCGCACTCAGTTACGCCGTCATGGGTAGTTTTGTACACGCTCTTCACGCCTGGCAAAATGCATTACATGAAGAAGAAATGGATACAAACAACAACACAAACCCGCAAATCCATCACCTGTTATTACGCATCGGACAAGCCGCTTTGCAATTCGACAAACACCCACTTCAAGATGATTCACAGCATAACGATGCTATTCGGGAAACACTGGATTTATGCGGGCGCAGCCTGGTGGCGTGGATTACTGTATTGGCGTTAATGACATTGGCGGGGTGGGCGAGTTGACGTTATGACAAACAACAAAACAGCGTGAACGATAAAAAACCTGAAATAAGGGGATGCTCCCAATACCATTTTGAATCATTAAATCGCGTCGCCATCCTGCTCACCGGTACGAATACGCACGGTTTTTTCCACCGGAGTCACAAAAATTTTACCATCGCCAATCTTTCCTGTGCGCGCGGCATTGGTAATGGCTTCTATGCAGGCATCAACACGGTCTCCAGTAACCACTATTTCCAGTTTTACCTTGGGCAGAAAATCCACCACATATTCTGCACCGCGATAAAGTTCGGTATGCCCTTTCTGGCGACCAAAGCCTTTAACTTCAGTCACTGTCATGCCAGTGATTTCAATATCAGACAATGCCTCGCGCACATCATCCAGCTTAAACGGTTTAATCACTGCTTCAACTTTTTTCATCATGATTCTTCTCCATTGCTTCCGGTGTATGCTCCATGCTTACTGTTCCCGGTCATACCCGGAGGTTATCGGATATCGCCTGTCACGTCCAAAGGCACGCCGGGAAATACGTACCCCGGGTGACGCCTGGCGGCGTTTGTATTCATTACGATTCACCAGGCCAATCACTCGCTGTACTGTTTTAACATCGTACCCTGCGGCAATAATGTCATCAGCACATTGGTCTTGTTCGATGTACATTTCCAGAACCGGGTCCAGCACGTCATAAGGAGGCAGGCTGTCAGTGTCTTTTTGATTTTCAGCCAATTCGGCTGATGGCGGACGATCAATCACTCGTTGTGGAATCGCCGGGGAAATCCGGCTATGGCTGTTATTACGAAATACAGCCAGCCGAAACACCATCGTTTTAGGCACATCCTTGAGCACGGCAAAGCCGCCCGCCATATCGCCATACAGGGTAGCGTAACCCACCGACATTTCACTTTTGTTACCGGTGGTCATTACGACTTTATGATTTTTATTGGACAAGGCCATTAGCAACACCCCCCGGCAACGAGCCTGAATATTTTCTTCCGTGGCATCCGGTTCAGTGCCAGCAAAGGGCGTCGCCAGCAAGTCAAGAAAGGCATTAAACGGGGCTTCAATGGGCAACACCAGGTGTTTGACACCCAGCATGGCAGCCTGTTCCTGTGCATCCTCCACGCTCATATCCAGGGTATAACGCGAAGGCATCATCACCGCTTCCACCCGCTCTGCCCCAATCGCATCCACGGTAATTGCCAGGGTCAATGCCGAATCAATGCCACCCGATAAACCAATGATTGCACCCGGAAATCCATTTTTTTCAATGTAATCCCGTGTACCCAGAACTAACGCCTTATAGATACTCTCCAGCTCATCGTCAGGCTCGGTGATTTGGGCCGGTTGCGGCGTAACAACGCCGTCCGTTTCAACATTAAACACCACAGGAAACAAACCGGTTTCAAATGCTGGCGCGCGTTGGCACACGTTGCCGTCTGCGTTCATCACCAGCGAGGCACCATCAAAAACCAGTTCATCCTGCCCACCCACCAAATTGACATACATCACCGGCAAGCCGGCTTCTCGCACCCGTTTTTCCAGTTCAGCTTCGCGTTCAATGCCTTTTGTCCGGTGAAAAGGGGAGGCATTCAAATTAAATACAAGCCGTGCGCCTGCCTGTTTTGCTTTGAGCATGGGATCGCTGTACCAAATATCCTCACAAACAGTCAGTCCCACGGGTACCCCGGCAATGTCCACCACACAGGGTTTACTACCTGCTGTAAAGTAACGTTTTTCATCAAACACACTGTAATTAGGCAAACAACATTTGTGATAAGTCACAATGCATTTGCCATCACGCAACACTGCGGCGGCATTAAATAAACCGGCATCCGTTTGCTCAGGGAAACCCAGCACAATATCAATTCCCGTTACCTGCGCCTGAATATTTTCCAGCGCCTGATTCACTGCCCGGTGTAGCCCGGGGCGTAATAGCAAATCTTCTGGCGGATATCCGGTGAGTGTCAATTCAGGAAAAAGAATCGCGTCAGCCTGAAACTCATCACGGGCACGCAATGCGGCTTCGATGACTTTTACCGCATTACCGGAAACATCACCAACCAGATAATTCTGTTGAGCGATAACCACACACAGGCGTTGAGGCATGGGAAAGAAAATCCTGAAAAAACGATTCTAAAAAATGTAGATTGTCATCCCAAAACAACTCGGGACAACGAAAGGCTAACCGTTAAAAAACTCCATCATACGCACGCCCATTTCCGCAGGTGAGCGCGCCACGGAAACACCCGCTTCATCCAGCGCAGCGAACTTATCTTTGGCTGTACCTTTGCCGCCGGAGATAATCGCCCCGGCATGGCCCATGCGTTTTCCCGGCGGCGCGGTGACACCTGCAATATAACCCACCACCGGTTTTTTCACATGATGTTGAATATATTCGGCAGCTTCTTCTTCGGCGCTGCCACCGATTTCGCCCACCATGATGATGCCTTTGGTTTGCCGGTCCTGCTCAAACATTTCCAGGCAATCGATAAAGTTGGTGCCTTGGATCGGATCACCACCGATGCCTACACAGGTACTTTGCCCCAGACCATTAAGCGTGGTTTGATACACCGCTTCGTAGGTCAGCGTGCCGGAACGCGAGACAATGCCAATAGAGCCTTTTTTGTGAATCGCTCCGGGCATGATACCCATTTTGCATCCATCCGGGGTAATAATGCCTGGACAATTGGGGCCGATCAGATGCACATCACTGCCTTTGAGCGCTGCTTTCACCTTGACCATATCCAGCACCGGAATGCCTTCGGTAATGCACGTAATCACCTTAATACCCGCATTGGCAGCTTCCAGAATAGAATCAGCGGCAAATGCAGCGGGTACAAAAATCATACTGGCATCTGCCTGTGTTTCTGCCACCGCGTCTTTTACTGTGTTAAACACCGGACGTTCCAAATGCATCTGCCCACCTTTGCCCGGCGTAACACCACCTACAAAATGTGTGCCGTAAGCAATCGCCTGTTCCGAATGAAACGTACCGTGTTTGCCGGTAAATCCCTGACAGATAACGCGCGTCTTTTTATTGATGAGAATCGACATCAGTTTTTTCCTTGTGATTGACTAGCGTGTACGACCTTGACTGCGGCATCTGCCAGATCACCTGCGGTGATGATAGACAGGCCACTGTCATTCAGTTTTTCGCGCCCGGCCTCGGCGTTGGTGCCTTCCAGCCGCACCACTACCGGTACATCCAGATTAATTTCACGGATCGCCTGAATAATGCCATCGGCAATCAAATCACAACGCACAATGCCACCAAAGATATTGACCAGAATCGCTTCAACCTTGTCATCGGCGACAATCAGTTTTAATGCCTCGGCAACACGATCCGCTGTGGTACCCCCTCCCACGTCCAGAAAATTTGCCGGGTCACCGCCATGCAGTTTGATGATATCCATGGTTGCCATGGCCAGCCCCGCCCCGTTGACCATGCAACCAATGTTGCCATCCAGCGTCACGTAATTAAGATCAAACTGCGCCGCTTTATGTTCAGTGGGATCTTCCTGCATGGGATCACGCATTTCCTCCAAATCCTTGTGCCGGAACAACGCATTGTCATCCAGGTTGATTTTGGCATCCAGGGCCAACAATTTGCCTTCGCCCGTTATCACTAATGGATTAATTTCCATCAGACTCAAATCCTTTTCCGTAAACAGACGATACAGACCTAACATGATTTGTGTTAACTCACGGATTTGCGTGCCCTCCAGTCCCAGACCAAAGGCAATCTGCCGGCATTGAAACGGTTGCAGACCAGTGACCGGATCTACCACCACTTGCAAAATTTTATCCGGGTCACTGACGGCAACAGCTTCGATATCCATGCCTCCCATACCGGAAGCAATAAACACCAACCGATTGCAGCTGCGATCAATCAATGCACCAAGATACAATTCTTTAGCGATATTGCAGGGTGACTCAATCAACAATTTATCAATGGGCAAGCCCTTGGGACCGGTCTGGTGTGTCACCAGCAGATCACCCAACAAGCTACGCACAGCCGTTTCCAGTTCATCGGCATTCGATACCTGCTTCACACCCCCAGCCTTGCCTCGGCCACCCGCATGCACTTGTGCCTTGACCACCCAGCCATCCCCTTTCAGTTTCTTCGCCTCACTCACCGTAGAGACCACATGGCCAGCAGGCACCGGAATGCCGAAGTCGGTAAATAATGCTTTTGCCTGATATTCATGCAGGTTCATGGTGCTCCCCCGTGGTGATTTTTTAACCAACTCCAACCGTCAGGACAAACCCAGTAACGGCTGCAACAATAACTTTCCGGGGAGTTTGACATAATTTGCGAAGACATAACATAAACGCCAGCCCAGGCAATAAATCGACACATGACACCGCTTTCAAACGATCTGCTGTTACCGATAAATTTGCCAGAAAAAAAGGCATGCCATGCATACCCCTCTTTTTATCGCTTCATACAAACGCCAGTAAGTGTTACATATCCCAGCCGTAAGCAACACCCAATGCATCCTGCGACATCTTAAGATCAACCTCACCCCCACCAAAGGCACCCGGAATTGAACCCGAGCCTTTCACTTCCTTCGAGAAGGCATGCATGTAGGCAAAAGTCAGTTCAGCACCATTTCCCAGCGTTTTGGTTGCACCCAATGTCAGGTGGTTTTCAACAACCCCGGGGGCCAGAAAGTTAAAAAAGGTTTCAGAAGACGGAATGGGTTGTTTCCCTTTATTAAAACCAGCGCGCAACACAAGGTCGCCCTGGTATTGCCATGAAAACCCCAGCTTATAGACCGTCATATCCTCCCAGCCAAACCCTGGACCATTATCACCGCCCAGACATTGAGACTGATCAGCCCCTCCCATCGCCGGACAATTCAAGAGATTTGGGGTAAGAGGATTGCTAATAGAGGCAACATCACTGTAGTAAATTTTCGTTACATCGAAAGCGACCGTCAACGCTGGTGTCGCCTTGACAGCAACCCCTAACCCTAAAGTTGCCGGAATATCAAAATCACCCTGCTCTGCGAACAAATCCGAGTATTTATCAAACTCACTCATATCCGCCTTGCTCGTATACATCGCACCCAGCGTTAATATCTGTGAAACCTTCCCAGTCCATCCAAGACCGATACTAAAACCCGTCGAGGAATCATAACTGCCGCTGGTAAGGTTATCGCCGACACCATCAGCAGCCATACCTGCAAAATTATCAAGCCCCTGTGCTTTAAAGCGTTGGTAAATCATGTTAAGACTGATACCCACGGCATGATCCTGATTAAGCTTCATTGCAAATGTGGGAGAAACATAAAGTTGGGCCAAATCAATGCCGGGCTTGTCATTATTTGCACCATTGTACAAACCAAACACCCTGTCATAGTCCGTGTTCATACCGCCACGACCAACAACCGTCAAACCAAAGGCTTTGCCATTACCAAGGTCTCGACTGTAACCAAATTCAGGAATCAGAAACATGCTGGATTCATTGCCGTCATAGGCTCCATCAAACATCCCGGGGGTCGGTCCTGGACCCGTAGTACCCGATACCCTGGCTTCTCGATTCGGTCGGAACAAGTTGACACCAAAATCAATACGATTGCCTGTTAATGCAACCATAGCCGGGTTGGTTGCTGAAGCCAGTGAATCCTGCGCCATCGCAATACCTGCACCACCCATACCCATGGATTTCATACCAATGCCATGCCCAAAATAACCATTAGTCGCCATTGCTGCCATGGGCGTACCCAAAACAACCGCCACGCCCATGGCTAGAATTTTCTTTGCTGCTAATTTCATTGTCGCCCCCTCACTCAACTGCCCAAGGTATATTTTTGGCATACGCACAGCCCACGAAAATTCTGGTTACATGCCGAAAACACTACTCACATACTGGAAGTGCATTGCCTTACTGTCAATACAGAATATAACTAAATAATTAAATACCCGTATAAGAAATCTACTATCTCTGATTACGGCACCCAACTATCAGAACATTAGCAATATCTTCTTTTTTGGCGGCTGAAATGACTGGCAGCAGCTGATGACTTGCATAGAAATACCAGCACCATTGACCGGTTTTTTATGATTTAATGCTCTACTCAAATTATGCCCTTCGATCTTGGAGTCAAAGACCAGATGAAACATACAAAACTTTCCCTGCAAACCAGCGCCTTCCTGTGTTGTGGTGTATTAGTCACCACCGCTTCAGCCTCCGGTTTTCGTATACCTGAGATATCCACTGCCGGTACTGCGCTCTCCAATGCCTTGGTTGCCAATCCGGAACTGCCCGGTGCATTGCCTTATAACCCCGCAGCAATGGCCTTTCATGAAAAAGGCCAATTGCTGGTGGGTGTAACACTCGTTCAACCGGATATCAGTGTGAAAACTGACGCCGGCAACAATTCAAAAAGTGAGGGTAAAGGCACTATTCCAATACCCAACGTGTTTGCCTCAGGCCGCATCAATGCTGCCTGGACCGCTGGTGTTGCTATCAATGCGCCTTTTGGACTGGAAACCCAATGGCCTGATGAAACTTTCGCGTCATTTGCTGGCCCGGCAGACCCATTGGAACCCGAGCACAGTAAGATCGAAATGGTGAATACCAATCCTAACGTAGCCTACCAATTCGGCAATACCAGCATTGCTCTGGGTATTAATCGTTATCATGTACGAAAGCTGATTTTTAACACACAGGCGATTTCCATCACTGGCAGCGGGGAAGATTACGGCTGGAACATCGGTTTACTGCACGCACAAGATAACTGGAGCGTGGGACTATCATACCGATCCAGCGTGGAAGTAAAGCTGGATGGTACCGTTGATGCCACTGCCGTAGGCTCAACCAGCTCTGCCGCCAAGGCCAAAGTTGAATTTCCAAGCCTGTTGCAAGTGGGCGTTCGTTACAAAGTAGATGACAAACTGGCCGTCGAATTTGATGTGGAACAGACGGGCTGGAGTAGTTTTGATACCATCGTAATTGATCATAGCAGCCCTGGTATATCCAACCCTATCACCAGCGAAAACAACTGGAGTGACTCCATGGCCTACCGCCTGGGCGCAACTTATGACCTGTCCTCCACCAATCAATTACAGTTTGGCTATTCCTACGACGAAACCCCCAGCGATGATAACTTCTTCTCTGCACGGGTGCCCGGCAACGACCGACAAATGGTCAGCTTCGGCCTTGCCCACAAGCAGACTGACTGGACCATCGAGTTTGCCTATCTGTATATGCAGGCTGATGATCGGAAAATTGCTTCATCAACCCCCTTTACTGGCGGAGATGCCAATGGTACCGATGCCTTCAACGGCACCTACAAACTCTCGGCGCATTTATTCAGCTTCGGGGTAAGTACGCAGTTTTAGTCCACCAGAGACCTCGATACAAAAAAGGCGATTCATCCGAATCGCCTTTTTTAATTGACCAACAGTAAAAATCAAATAAACAAACAAATATCCGACTCACCCGCAAACTCAAAAAACGTCGCGGCTCCTCCGTATTCGATACCATCCAGAAAATCATCGGAACTGAAATCGAATAAATCCACCGTCATCTGACAGGCGATCAATTTCACTTCCGCTTCGATACAAAGTTCGCGCAGCTCTTCCAGGCTGGCGACACCTTTGGATTTCATTTTCTGCTTCATCATCATCGTCATCATTGATTGCATGCCTGGCAAAGCCTGCATCAACACAGGTATGGGCACCGGCATCGGCATACCCGGGTTACCAATAGAGGTCACCTTCATATCCATTTTCTTGCGCAGCAACTGTAAACCATAAAACGTACAAAAAACCTGTACCTCGTAACCCAGCGCGGCGGCTGTGGAGGCCAGGATGAAAGGCGGATAAGCCCAGTCAAACGAACCTTTGGTGGCAATGATTGCCAGCTTTTTCTCTGCCATTTCACGTATCCTCAGACATTACAACGCCTTACAAGTCGGTGCCACCACCTTTGGACTTTAACCCTTTTTCATCAAAAAATAGAATTTGCCGCCGTCTTCGCGTGATTCCGTTAATTCGTTACCGGTTTGCTTCGCAAACGCCTCAAAATCTTTCACTGCACCCGGGTCAGTAGCAATAATATGCAACACCTGACCCGCGCTCATTCCACCCAAGGCTTTTTTCGCACGTAAAATGGGAAGAGGGCAATTCAGGCCCGACGCATCCAGCTCTTGATCAAAATCTGCCATTGTTATGCTCCTTTACAATTATTTATTGAGGCGGGCTAAAATCCTGTATTAGAATTCAATTGTCAACTTATATTCCAATGTGCGCAAAAAATCAACCTGCCATTTGGTGGCAAATACCAATTTACCTGACTTTCCTGTGGCTATACTGATGATCACTATAGTGAGCCTCAACGACGATTCAATACTCAACTCATAAAATGGCCGCAAAAAAACGAACCTTGCCCCATCAACGCCTGTCTCATTCTCTGGCGAGGGAAACAATACCGGTAAGCAAACAAGAAAATTGTTTGCGCTAACCACTAAACGTTACACTGCCCCATCCCTCATCGATACTCAAGCAAATACATACCCAGTGAATCATTCAACGCTCCCGATGCCCTTTCACCCCCGACTTCTGCTGTTGAGTTGTCTGCTGGTTATCAGTCTGATATTGCCCTTCAACACAATGGCCGGCGACCTGTCTGCCCAGTTGCCCGATATTGGTAAGGCGGGGACTTCCGTGCTTTCACCACGCGAAGAACAACAGCTTGGGCGGGAATTCATGCGCAGTGTGCAACACAATCTAAAACTGGTGGATGACCCGCCTACCGTAGCCTATTTGCAAGGTTTGGCAGACCTGCTGGTCATCTCGTTACAGGAAAGCCATCAACCCATCACTGTATTTTTGGTGGATGATCCCTCTATCAACGCCTTTGCCGGTCCCGGCGGTTATATCGGCATTCATACAGGACTGTTGCTAGCCGCACGCAATGAGGGCGAACTGGTTTCTGTGCTGGCACACGAAATTGCACACGTCACTCAACGTCATCTGGTGCGGGCATTTGAAGCAAGCAGTCGCATGACCCTGCCCACCATGGGTGCCTTGATTGCCGCTATCGTACTCGGTGCCAGTAACCCACAGGTGGGTGAAGCTCTTCTGGCTTCCACAATGGCCAACAACACGCAGCAGCAACTTGCTCATTCCCGCAGCAACGAGCAGGAAGCGGACAACATTGGTCTCGATCTCATGGTTAGCGCCGCTTACGACCCGCGCGCCATGGTGGCTTTTTTTGAAATACTGCAAAACACACAACGGTCTACAGAATTTGCGGCACCGGAATTTATGCGCACTCACCCACTCACCCTGGGTCGCGTGGCCGATGCACGTAACCGTGCCGAACAATACCCGGCATACACACCACGCAACAACACCACGTTTGAACTCATGCAGGCACGCGCCATCACGCTCGGCAAAGAAAACGCCACTGCACCACTCGGTGCCCGCCTGAAGAAATCCGCCTGGGCCCATGAGGCAAAAAAATATTTCCGCGCCCTTCAGGCGGCTAAAAACGGTGATTACCCACTGGCCCGCACCACACTGGGCCAACTCATCCAGGAAAATCGCCATCGTGTGCTGTTCCCTTACAGTGCCGCGCAAATTGAGCTTGCCGACAATCGCCCCCGGTCTGCAAAGGAAATCCTGAGTCAGGCGCTGACGCTGTTCCCGGGAAATCTGTCACTGATTGAACTTTACGCCAACACTCTGCTACGCTTGGAACAGCCGCGCCCGGCTTTGGAGATTCTCAAAGTAGCCCTGCGCAAAAACCCGGAGTATTACCGCCTGTACCAGCCTTACGCCAAAGCCGCCAACGCCCTCTATGAAAAAGCCGAAGCCTATCGGGCACTTGCCGAATGGCAATACGCGCAAGGAGGGCTTTATCAGGCCGTGGCCTACCTTGAGCAAGCGCTAAAAACACCGGGATTGCCATCCTACGAGCGCCTGACACTCCAGGCACGCCAGGACATGTTGAAATCAGAAGTTGAGCAACTCAAAGAGCCCGCTTCGCAAGCACCCGGAGAGCATCTGACAGATACAAAACAGTAACGCAGTACCCAGAAAAACCATTTTTTTCACCGCAATGGTTGTGCTCTCCGGCCATTCTGTTATAAAAGCTGGCAGTTTTGTTGTGGTTTGGCGAGTAAATTGACAAAGAAGCAATACTGCCTGAACGGCTAAAAAAGCCGGTAAAAGAGTTCGGTTGAAGCACAGAAAAAATAAAACAGCGACAAAATAACGTACATAAAACAACAGTTAGAAGGAGGAAGCAGCGATGCGAAAAACCGCAAAAAGTCCCCGGGTGGCAATCGGTGGCCTGGCAATCATACTGGGCAGTTTTGCAATTGCCCCTGGGGTTGTCAGTGCAGCAGAAGCGTCAGCCGTGGAGGAAGGTAAAAAAATCGCCTTTCACCGCAAAAAAGGTAACTGTCTGGCATGTCACAAAATTGCCGGCGGCTCTCTGGCAGGTAACATTGGCCCTGCACTGGTCAATATGAAAGCACGTTTTGCCGACAAGGAAAAGTTACGTGCAAAAATTTATGACGCCACCGCTAGCAGCCCCAATACCATTATGCCTCCTTTTGGCAAGCATAAAATTCTCACCAAGAGTGAGCTGGATAAGGTCGTCGAATTTATCTACACCTTGTAATCGCTCATATATTCAAATTTAAAAAAGCTAGAAGGAGACACCACCATCATGAAACGTAGAGCCTTCCTCAAAGGTACCGTTGCCAGTGGAATGTTGAGCGTTGCCGCAAGTGCTGGCTTGCTGACGCCCCGCAGGGTACTGGCTGCATGGCCTGAAACTGCATTTGCAGCCAAAAGCATTGATGACGCCCTCGACACATTACTCGGCGATACCACTCTCGCGACAAGTGCCGACATCAAAATCAAAGCGCCCGAAATCGCAGAAAACGGCGCTGTGGTGCCAATCACCATATCAACCGGTATGGCTGCGGAATCTATCAGCGTTCTGATCGCTAAAAACCCTTCACCTTTGGCCTGTAGTTTTGCCTTGGGCGGTAGCACTCTGGGATTTGTCTCAACTCGCGTAAAAATGGGGGAAACATCTGACCTGATTGCTGTCGTCAAATCCGGCGGAAAACTGTATAGCGCGAAAAAGACCGTCAAAGTCACCATCGGTGGCTGCGGTGGTTAACTCCACCCGACTCGTTACCACTATTGACATTAGAGGATAAATAACATGGCCAAAAAGAAGATTCGTATCCGCGCCAAAATGAAAGGCGACGTCGCGGAGGTCAAAACCCTGATGAGCCATCCCATGGAAACCGGCTTTCGGAAAAATAAAAAGACCGGTAAAAAAATTCCACCCCACTTCATCAAAGAAGTTATCTGTGAACACAAAGGGAATAAAATCCTGGTCGCATCCTGGGGGGTTGCCGTATCCAAGAACCCTTACCTATCATTCAAATTCAAAGGGGCCGCCAAGGGTGACACAATCACCATCAGCTGGAATGACAACAAGGGCGAAAGTGCAACTGCTGACGCAAAAATCAGCTAACATTGGCCGATAAATACAATAAGCTGTTGTCTGCCATTTGTACAAGTTGCAGCAATAGATGGATGGAGGAGCAATAATGAAAAAACTGCTTTTGATCACTGCAGCAATCAGCGTCCTTGGCGCACCGCTGGTCAGTCAAGCAAGTCCTGAAGATGACTTGAAGGCATTTAGAGGATATTTTATGGAACGTTTTCCCAATGTTCCCCTGGAGGAGTTTGCCAATGGCGTGTACGCCATTGATCCAGCCTCCCGCGAACAATGGGAGGCCATTGAGGAATTCCCCCCTTATGAAATTGCCATCGATGAAGGTAAAGAGCTTTTCAATACACCTTTCAAAAATGGCAAAACCTATGCCAGCTGTTTCCGTAACGGTGGTATCGGCGTAAAAAGTGATTATCCTTACTACGATACTGAAAAAGGCCAGGTGGAAACGCTGGAGTCGGCAATCAACGCATGTCGCACTAAAAATGGTGAAAAACCGCTGAAGTGGAAACAGGGGAAAATCGCCTCTTTATCGGCCTATATGGCTTATACCACTCGCGGCCAAACCATCGACATCAAAATCCCCCATGACCAGCGCGCATTGGATGCCTATGAAAATGGCAAACGCGCCTACTACGCCCGCCGTGGTCAATTGAACATGTCTTGCGCACATTGCCATGTGGACAACTCAGGCAACAAAATCCGTGCCGACCTTCTGTCACCGGCGCTGGGACATTTATCTCATTTCCCGGTTTACCGGTCAAAATGGGGGAATCTGGGTACCGTGCATCGCCGTTTCGCAGGTTGCAACAAACAGGTTCGCGCCCTGCCTTTTAAAGCACAAAGCCCACAATACCGTAACCTTGAATACTTTATGACTTACATGAGCAACGGTATTCCCTGGAACGGCCCTGGCGCACGTAAATAGCACGTTGGCTTCTCTTGCCAATGGTTTTCTGACACATTAAGAAAACAAAGCCTGATGAATCAATCACTCATCAGGCTTTTTCTTTTTGGGGAATCGCTAAAACAACAAAATACATATTTATAAATAATATTTATTGAGGTAAAAATTCATGTAATTGGCATGGCAACAAGGATTAAACCTAGACTCCGCAGTTGACCGCTTCGAGGATGTATTAACATTTTGATAAATAGCTGGTTTGGTGGTTTTGGCACATTCACTTGTTGAATGAGTCGCTACGACCTGTATAGCACGTTGTCTTTTGCGTCTGGCCGCGTTGCGAATCGTCGCAATAACGAGCTATTACTCCTCACCGCGCCTTGCCAGCCACAAAATTCAACGTGCTATACAGGCCGTTCAACTGCGGAATCCAGGTTAAACTACCTCTTAAGTGGTAAGTATTACGCCTTGTTTTGTGTGTAGAATGAGAATCTCCACTTACATGAAACTGTGACAAAACAACCCCCGTAAATAATGGATGTCACACATAAAACAACGCAATTACCCGCCAGTTGTGTGCGAAGAAGTCCGCCACACTGATGAACAAAAAGCACAAATAGCCTTGGAGCCGTTGAATGAATATCTCTCGCCGGGAATTTTTACAAATGCTGGCCGTTGCCAGTGCGGCAGGCATATCATTGCCTGGACAAGCCATCGCAAAAAACCAAGCTGCTGAAAAAAAACTCTATGACCTGCCCGCCTTTGGCAATGTATCTCTGCTCCATTTCACTGACTGCCACGCACAGCTCATACCCATCTGGTTTCGTGAGCCCAATATCAACATCGGCATTGCCGGCATGAAAGGCAAAGCCCCTCATCTGGTGGGTAAACATTTTCTCGCTCGCTACGGCATTAACCCAAACACCCCGCAGGCTCATGCTTTCACTTATCTAAACTTTGTGGAAGCTGCGAAAAAATATGGCAAGGTCGGTGGCTTTGCACACATGGCCACACTGATTAAACACATCCGCTCACAACGCCCGGAATCACTACTGCTGGATGGCGGCGACACCTGGCAAGGCTCGGCCACTTCGCTGTGGACCAACGGACAGGACATGGTTGACGCCACTAAGCTATTAGGTGTTGATGCCATGACCGGGCACTGGGAATTCACCTATGGTGCTGACCGCGTCAGAGAAATCATTGAAAAAGACCTCGATGGCCACATGGATTTCCTTGCACAAAACATTATCGACAATCAGTGGGAAGAAGACGTTTTCAAATCTTACGTCATCAAGGAAATTAACGGTGTACCCACTGCAATCATTGGTCAGGCCTTTCCCTACACACCCATCGCCAATCCACGTTACATGGTACCCGACTGGAACTTCGGTATTCGTGATGACAAGATGCAAAAAACCGTGGATGACGCACGCACTGACGGCGCGCAAGTCGTAGTTCTTCTCTCCCATAACGGCATGGATGTTGATTTGAAAATGGCCAGTCGCGTGCGTGGCATCGATGCCATCATGGGAGGGCATACACATGACGCTGTACCCGAGCCCGTGGAAGTTAAAAATGCCGGAGGCATTACACTCGTCATCAATTCTGGATCCAATGGAAAGTTTCTTAGTGTGCTGGATTTTGACGTACGCAAAGGCAAAGTACAGGGTTATCGCTACAGCCTGTTACCCATTTTTTCCAACCTGCTGGAACCCGATGCCGCCATGGCCGCACATATCAGCAAAGTCCGCAAACCGTTCAAGGCAAAACTGGAAGAAAAACTGGGCGTCGCTGATGAGCTACTATACCGTCGCGGTAACTTTAATGGCTCATTTGATCAATTGATTCTGGATGCATTGATTGATGCACAAGATGCTGACATCGCTTTTTCACCCGGCTTCCGCTGGGGTGTCAGCGTCTTACCCGGTGAACCCATCACCTTTGAGCACGTCATGACACAAACCGCGATCACCTATCCTACCGTTACCCTCAATCAGACCACCGGAGAAAATATCAAACTGATACTGGAAGATGTGGCGGACAATCTTTTCAATACTGACCCCTATTATCAGCAAGGGGGTGACATGGTGCGTGTGGGCGGACTGAAATTCAGTATTGATCCCACCAAAACTATCGGCAATCGTATTACGGATATGGAAGTCAATAGCAAGCCGGTAAAAGCCAGTAAAAAATACCGCGTCGCTGGCTGGGCCAGCGTGGAACCCAATCGCGAAGGCCACCCTGCCTGGGACGTGGTTGCTGATTACATTCGTAAACAAGACACCGTGAAAGTCAACAAACTGAATATTCCCAACATCAAGGGCATCAAGAATAACCCCGGGCTGGATTGAGTCTGGCACTTCATCCATATGACAAACTGATAATCCTAGATTCCGCAGTTGACCGTTTCGAGGATGTATTAACATTTTGATAAATAGCCTGTTTAGTGGTTTTGGCGGGTGTACTGGTTGAATGAGTCGCTACGACCTGTATAGCACGTTGCCTTTTGTGTCTGGCCGCGTTGCGAATCGTCGCAATAGCACGCTATTACTCCTCGCCTCGCCAACCACAAAATTCAACGCACTCTACAGGCCGTTCAACTGCGGATTCCAGGATAATCAATACAAACGACGTAACATGTAATAGCCTGCCAAAAACGCCAGCACTGCCGGGGCCAGGGCACTCAGTACAGGATTAAAATTAAACACCAGCCCCATGTAGGTAAACATTTGATTGAGAATATGAAACCCCACACCCGCAAGCGTGCCCACCAGAATGCGATGCCCCACCCCCACTGAACGCAAGGGGCCAAACACAAAGGGGATAGATAAAAACACCATCACCGCTGTTACCAAAGGCGCAACCACCTTGCCCCACAATGCCTGTTCATAAACCGCAGCATCCAGGCCGTTATCATTCAGATACTGCACATAATCATACAAACCCAAAATCGATAGCGTATTGGGTTTGACGGTAACCACATTTAACAAATCCGGGCTCAGGTTTGTCTGCCAGGGTGCTTCATCAACCCGCGCCGAAGTTACCCCTTGCTCAGTGATGTCGCTGCTAAGCACCCCCTGCAATATCCAGCCACCCTGACGATAAACCGCCGAATCAGCTCGCACCAGTTTAACCAGGCGATGCATATCATCACGTTCAAAAATATAAATCTGCCCCAAGCGTTCACCTGGCAGAATATGGCGAACATTCACAAAACTGTTGCCATCCCGCGCCCACAGCCCCTCCTTCCCTCGCAAAGTCAGCTTGTCAGACATGGCAACGGAACGCAGTGTCTGTGCATAACGTTCTGCGGCGGGGGCCACACCTTCACCAATGACTATTGTCAACAGCACAAACAACAACCCGATTTTCATCACCGAACCAATAATGCGTGTCAACGACACGCCTGCCGCTCGTATAGCCACCAGCTCACTGTTACTGGCCAAAATGCCCAGGCCAATAGTCGTTCCCAACAGGGCACAAATGGGAAAGAGCTGATACGCCAGACGCGGCACCGTCAGCAACACATATTGAAAAGCCTGCCAGGTGCCATAATTCCCTTTGCCGATTTGTCTCGCTTCATCCATGAACGCAAAAAAAGCAAACAGCGTCAGCAACACCCCCATCACCAACAGTGTGCTAAAACCTACGCTTTTTGCGATATAGCGATCCAGTATCTGCATGGCTATCGCCCCACCGATGCCGGTGCAGGCTCACGCCGCAATAACCGGCTCCATAACCAGCGGGCCCCCCAATAACGCACCCCTAACACAACCACCAACATTAATAACAAGACATGAACCCACCACAAGCCCACAACCGGTGAAACCACCCCGCGCTGCACCCAGGACATCGCCACCCCAAGACTGTTGTAATAAGTGACAAAAACCAGAATGGCAATAAACAGTTTGGCAAACCGCCCCTGTCGCGGCGATGTGCGGCTCAACAACACCGCTAGCACCGCCAACAGCACAGTGGCCAGCGGCATGGCAAACCGCCACTGTAACTCCGCCTGATCAGACAACCGTGCCGAGCCCCATAAATCACTGCTCGGAATCGCCCAGTGAGTCCGGCGCAAAGGAGCCGCCTCCAGCTCTTCCAGACGCACCGCACTTTTTTCGTATTGATGAATCTTGAAATTAACGCTGCCGGGAAGCCCCTGATAACGATACCCCTCCACCAACACCAGATAACGCACCCCCGTTACCGGATCAACCTGTTGATAACCGCTGCGCGCCGAAAAAATATCCATCTGTCCATCCGCCCTGCGCACCTGAATAAAGACATTACGCAACCGGGTTTTGTCATCCGACAGGCTTTCCACATAAAACACCTGATCACCACTACCGATTTTGTTGAACTGGCCCGCCGCCACCGCCTCAAAAGCCGTACCGGACTGTGCCTGCTCGCGCACCTGCAACGCCTTTTCGTGCGCCCAGGGCGTGCCCCAGAACGACAGCCACGTCACCAGCACACTGCATACCAGGGCAATCAGACTGACCGTTGTCAGCACCCGTGCCGGACCAATACCGCACGCCGCCATAGCCGTCATTTCACTGTCCTTGTAAAGTCGTCCGAAGGCCAGCAACACAGCCACAAACAAACTGAAAGGCAACATCACGCTCAACGATGTAATCGTGCGTAAAAACAGCATCTCAGCAACAATATCACCGGAAATGTCACCCGCCGAAGCATCCGCCAGATACAGCGCAAAATACCGCCCCATAAAAATCAGCAGTAACACCACCAAAACCGCCAGAAACGTGTGCAAGACCTCCCGCACCAGGTAACGATCAATAATCACTTTTTATTTTATAGCCCATGGAATACGCATATCAGACCGGTATAGTACACCCGTTCGGGTATCGCTTCCGCTACCATCACTCGTGCCATCACCCCAGGCATCAAGTACACTTGACAACAAATTCGCAATGGCCTGACCATTGCCCGTCAACCTTGCACTCATAACATACATTCATTCACATTCAGGTAATCATCACCATGGAATTCAGCGTAAAAAGCGGTAGCCCGACCAAACAACGTTCAGCCTGCGTCGTCGTTGGCGTATTTGAACCCCGACGCCTCAGCCCCGCCGCAGAAACCCTTGACGAAGCCAGTGGCGGTCACCTCTCTGCCCTGCTGCGACGCGGCGACATCGAAGGCCACATCGGCCAAACCCTGTTGCTGCACCATGTGCCCAACGCATTGGCCGAACGCATATTACTGGTAGGCTGCGGTAAAGAACGGGAAGTGGGTGACAAAGAATACCAGCGCATCATCAGTACCGCCGTCACCCACCTCAACGAAACCGGCTCCATGGAATGTACCGACTACCTCACCGAACTCAACGTCAAAGGCCGCGACCTGCACTGGAAAGTCCGCAATACCGTCGAAGTCACACGCGGAGCTTTACACCGTACCGACCAGCTCAAATCCCAAAAAGATGACCTGCGCCGCCCTCTGCGCAAACTCACCCTGATGGTACCCAAGCGCAGTGACCTGCCCAACGGAGAAGCCGCCGTACGTGAAGGCGAAGCCATTGCCGAAGGCGTGATGCAAGCCAAATCACTGGGTGACCTGCCCGGCAATATCTGCACACCCACCTACCTCGCCAAACAAGCCCGCGCCATGGCGAAAAAATACACCCCGCTCAAAGTCTCCGTGCTGGAAAAAGCACAAATGGAAAAACTGGGCATGGGTGCCCTGCTCTCCGTCAGCGCCGGTTCCTCTGAAGCCCCCAAATTCATCATCGCCGAATACAAAGGCGGCAAAGCCAAAGAAAAACCCATTGTATTAGTGGGTAAAGGCATCACCTTTGATACCGGCGGCATATCCATCAAACCCTCCGCCACCATGGATGAAATGAAATACGACATGTGCGGAGCCGCCAGCGTACTGGGCACACTCACCGCCTGCGCTGAATTGAAACTGAAATGCAACGTCATCGGCCTCGTGCCATCCTGTGACAACATGCCCAGTGGCGACGCCACCAAACCTGGCGACATTGTCACCAGCCTGTCCGGACAAACCATTGAAGTGCTCAACACCGACGCCGAAGGCCGGCTGATTCTTTGTGACGCGCTCACCTACAGTGAACGCTTCAACCCTGATGTCGTCGTGGATATCGCCACCCTCACCGGTGCCTGTATTGTCGCCCTCGGCCACCACGCCAGCGCCGTCATGGGCAACCACCCTCCCCTGGTGCATGAACTGCTGAACGCCGGTAAAACCAGTGGTGACCGGGCCTGGGAACTGCCGTTATGGACGGAATACGACGAACAACTGAAAAGCAACTTTGCCGACATCCCCAACATTGGCAGCGGGCGCGATGCAGGCAGCATCACCGCCGGTTGCTTCCTCGCACGCTTCACCAAAAAATATCACTGGGCACATCTGGACATTGCAGGCACCGCCTGGACAAGCGGCGCCAAAAAAGGCGCAACGGGCCGTCCCGTCCCCCTGTTAACGCAATTCCTTATTGACCGCTGCAAAACCAAAAGTACCGGGAAGAAATAATTCATGACCAATGTCGATTTTTACATTCTCGCCAATGGTACCCGCGAACGCACCGCCTGTAAGCTCAGTGAAAAAGCATACAGCCTGGGCAATCGCATCTACATTCACACCGAATCTGCACAACAGGCGCAACACATCGACGAACTGTTATGGACCTTCCGTGACGGCAGCTTCGTACCCCATGAACAATATCAAGTGAATGTCAGCGGCGAGTCCCCCATACAAATCGGCTGCCATGAAAGCCCCGACACCGACTGCGACGTATTAATCAACCTTGCCGCTGAAGTCCCGCTTTTTTTCAGCCGCTTCCTGCGGGTTGCCGAACTGGTGGGCACAGACCCCACCGCCAAAACCCAGGGACGGAAACGTTTTCGTTTTTATCGTGACCGGGGTTACCCGCTTAAGACCCATAATTTAAATACCGGTTGAAAGCGCCCTGCTTTGTCCAGCAAAGTGGCTAAATACAGGGTAACAATCAATTGACAATTGCTAAGGAATCATTAATGGGAGTAAACCGTATCGAATAGCGAGCAAGCCTATTGAATAACATTAAAATATATCGCTATACTTTCCACAGAAACAACAAAAAGCATTCTCGCATTCAATTTTTGTCAGGCGGGCACGGATATTCATTCTTCCGAAGAACCACTCTTTATTATCCTGGGAGTCTGCGTCAGGCCATAGGACTTACGTGACCGCCAAAGAAAGAGCGAAGTCGCTGGAACAGCGAAGCGCCAAGCTTGCGCCCTTCCTCATCCTGAATTTCAGCGACCTGATGCCGCACGGCCAACTCCGGTTGCAGCAAGAGTTTTTTCTGATAACGCAGGGCCGATAACAGATAGATCTTCAATTGTCCCAAGCCAATGGGTGTAGTGAGGTAACGGTAGACTTGTCCTTCATTGATTAAACTGATCACACGATGAGAGTCAGCTTCTGCTGTAATGACCACGGAAAGGATTTGCGGGTAATTGGCTTTAGCCACTTTAACAAAAGCCAAATCTTCTTTAAGGTTATCACTTGAGTTCGTAACTACAACATTGACATCATGCGCAGCAAGATAGTCCATAGCATCGCCTGGGGTACTCACGGAAGTAATCTGCGCTCTTCTGCCAATAATGCCTTCCAGAGTGGATTGTAGACTGGCACTGGAATCCAGCACCAAGATAGCTGAAATGTCATTATCGCCACTCGTTTCTGCTGTACTTTCCGCGACAGTTTTGACATCAAACAGCTTGAGTGCAATATCTGAGGCCAATCTGACAACCTCAAATAACTCATCATTATTCCAGGGTTTGGTAATATAACGAAAAATTTCTCCCTCATTAACAGAGTTCACTACCGCTGATAAGTCTGAATAACCTGTGAGAAGAACACGAGTGGTATTGGGCGACAACTGCTTTACTCTGGAAAGCAACTCAACACCCGTCATTTCAGGCATTCGCTGATCTGAAACAATCACATGAATGCGATTATTGCGCAGGATATCCAGCGCCTCTTCACCGCTGTTGGCAAGAAAGGTCTGATAATGAGGGCGCAGCAAACGGCCCAAAGTACGAATAATTCTCGACTCATCATCAACAACCAGAATGTTCGTTTGTGTTTCCATAACGGTCTTACTTACCTATATTTGTTTTTGTCGGCTTTATTATTATTTATTCTTGCGGCTTCTTTTTTACGGGTAGTACAAATACAAAATTAGTCCCCTTGCCAGGAATAGACTTGAGCAATACCTTGCCACCATGTTTGGTCACAATGCGGCGGACAATTGCCAAGCCGAGGCCGGTTCCTTTACCCACATCCTTGGTGGTAAAAAACGGCTCAAAGATTTTACGGCGGGTCTCCTCATCAATTCCCTCACCATTGTCCATGACACTGACCATCACCTGGCCCTTTTCCAGTGAGGTACGGATTTTGATCAGACCATTATCACGGCCTGTTGCCTCAATTGCATGGGCCGCATTGTTGATAAGATTAATCAACACCTGGTTCATCTCTGCGGGAGAACCAAAAATTTCGGGTACATCCTTGAGGTCTGTTTGCACCTTCGTTCCCGCTGTAATTTCCTTTTTCGCCATCTTGAGCGCACTTTCCACACACTGCTTGATTTCGAACCAGTCTTCATCTGAGCGATCCTTGCGGCTAAAGTCACCCAGATCTTTTATCACATGTTGAATTTGTTCAATGCCACCTTGCATATCATCAACAATTTCAGGTAGTTCATCCAGCATTGCTTCATCCTGGGTGTTCTGAACAAGTATCGAAAAGTTATCGATACGTGAACTGATTTGGCTGTTATCATCCATATTGCTCAGGTCATTCTTCAGCGTAGAGAACTCATTCATCAATGTCTGCATTTTCTCCATACCATTATGAAGCACTTGCAAATTGCTTCCCAGATACCCCAGCGGGGTATTGATTTCATGAGTGACGGTAGCCACCATACGCCCCATTCCTTCCATACTTTGACCCAGGTTTTTATCCACCATTGAGCCACTGGCCTCGGAAGCAGCACTCTCATAAGCCTCCGTCTTTTCGGCAATACCTTGTTCGAGTTTTTCATCAAACTCCTGACCTTGGCGAAACAGTATAACCACACCTGTGATAGCCACTATTGCCAATAGAAGGGCTGCGATGAGACTAAAGATAAAGTTGATGAATTTCTCATCATACTGTTTTCCCAGAGTTTCAGAGTAATAAGTTTTGTATTGCGAAATCAGCTCATTACCCACCTTGTTTGCCTGAAGGTTGACTACTCGCTCAATACTGGCATCCAATTGGATCTTGCGCTCTACCAACACCCGGGCATGTGAGATAAAATTACCCAATGGATTGGCAACATCTTCCGGAAACTCCATGAGGATTTCATCTTTCTTGTTCAAAGCCATTAACAGCTCCACCTGAGTACCTTCATCTGGGCGCTGTAAAAAAACATTGGTTCGTTCATACAGACTACTGATTTCCTCTGCATTTTTCTTGTCGCCCATTGTACGAAATTTCGTATTCAGGACGCGTGATGCCAGCGGTAAAAACTTTAATGAATTACGCACCACCGCAAAGTTGGACTTGAAGTGCTCAATGGATTCTTCTTTGCTCTCGATAATTAGCAAAAAACGCATTAATTTATTTTTGAGTGTATCCGGCACATCACCTGTTGCCAATTCGCTAATGCCAAGTGTTTTTCGTAATTCACGCACGATGGGAAGATATGCCGCCACCTCGTCAAAATCCGAATTCGGTGTGGAATATGTGTGTAAAGCCGACAACGACCAGGCAGCGTCCAGCGCTTGAAGCTTTTGGATATTTTCAATATTGTCAGCGAAGGATATATCCTGTTGAATCGGCATTATTTTGACAAGATAAAACCCAAGCGCACCACTGAAGGCAATCACTCCGATAAAAAGAAAAATACTGGATATCCGCTTCATTTTTTCATCTCCGGATGTTCACCTGCCAGAGTTTTGAGAAACTCAACTATTGCTTCTTTATCCTTGAGCGGGGCTTTTCGGCCAAGTTGAAATTTAAACATGACATGTTCCACATCAAGCATTGTTTTTGCAGTACCATCATGTAAATACGGTGGGGTAAGCGCAACCATGCGCAGACTGGGAACCTTGAAAACATGTTTATCTTCCGGGTTTCCCGTTACATTGAAACGCCCCATATCCGCCTCGGTAATATTTCCGCGCACCTTGAAATAGGAATTTACTGCGCCGAAAACCTGGAACATATTGCCACCCACCGCCACCCCCTGATGGCAGGAAATGCAACCATAACGCTTGAATAGCATGTAGCCACGTTTTTCTTTAGCTGTGATGGCATTTGCATCACCACGCAGGTATTGATCAAAACGGGAATTGGGGGTAATCAGGCTGCGTTCAAATTCAGCAATGGCATTTTTGACGTTTTCACGGGTAATACCATCTTCATAGATAGCCTTGAACATATCCGGATATTTGTCATCATCGTAAAGCTTAGCCAGAACATCAGGCCATTGGCTTCCCATCTCGACCGGGTTTTGTATTGGCCAATCGATCTGGTCTTCCAATGTCTCTGCACGACCATCCCAGAATTGTCGAAACAGCAGGCCGCTGTTAAAAACGGTTGGTGTATTAATCGGCCCCTTCCTGCCCTTAATACCGGTGGAAAATTTGGTACGGTCAACGCCACCTGTTTTCAGGTTATGACAAGTTGCACAAGAGACTGTGTTGTCCCCTGAGAGTCGATTCTCATGAAAAAGCAAACGTCCCAGCGCCACTTTTTTCGGATCCACATCGACCGTCAGAGGAATCGGCTTGATGGGTTCATCCAACAATGGTTCGCCTGCTAAAACCTGCGAAATACACACCATCGATATGAGAAAAAAGCAGAGCGTGAAACCACATGTACACTTCCAGGAAAAATGCTTACTGCTTTTTAAGGTTTGTTTTATCGCTAGCATCATCTGCATGACATCATCTTTTTGACTAAGGCGGTGGGTTTTGGACATCACAAATTTCTAATTCGTATCTATCCCGTCTCAGGCTATATTACGGTCACGTATTTTAATCCTTTAGCTGCTCACGTAAATTATTAGTCCATTGTAGTGGGTTGATTTTTTAGGCTCTTGGAAAAAAATGAAAAGGAAAAAAGGAATGAAAACACCAGGAATGAAAAGACACCCATTAAATAGAAATCCGCTGAAAAATTTTTGTTGTTAATGTTAATTGCTACTGGAAATTTATGTTTTTGGCCAAGTCAGACCGAAAGTCGGAGCAAGCAAACAGCTTTTCCAAGTTTTAGGCAACAGTAACCCTGCTCTGTCTATCCGGGTGATTTGAAAGCAGAGAGAAACGATG
>Ga0316209_1000191_pt1 | contig 125802 bp, 119 predicted proteins | sample 6monopyrite_MG_FD_204945 | JGI IMG/M metagenome (GOLD analysis project Ga0316209, IMG submission 204945) | Microbial mat bacterial communities from mineral coupon in-situ incubated in ocean water Damariscotta River, Maine, United States -... | ecosystem: Environmental > Aquatic > Marine >... | reverse complement strand
TCTTCTGTCTGCATAATCTGTGTTCACTCCCTCTAACTATCACTAAAAAGAAGCGGTTAAAGCAAAAAGGTTTTTCCCAAACCCTTTTCCAAAAATCCGTGAGCGGCACGAAGTGCCGCGAATAAGTGCGTCTGGGGATTTTTTTTGGTATGGTAGTCGAACTGGATCTAGGCGAATATAAGTCATTGATGATGTTAGGGAATTTACAAAATAGTGTAGGATGCGCGTCGGAGTGCTTATATGTGCACAGTGATCATTTGGGGACGCCTCAGCTCTTAACAGACCAATCACAAGCGGTTGTATGGAGTGCAGACTACGAGCCCTTCGGTGAAGTAAACATCACAACACAAACTATTGAAAATAATTTACGGTTTCCTGGGCAGTATTTTGATGCGGAAACGAATCTTCATTATAACTACTTTAGGGATTATGATCCTTCACTTGGAAGATATGTTCAAAGTGATCCTTTAGGGATATTTGGTATTATAGATGAATTTGGAATAGCTATATTTAAATCAATGGATGCAAATTTATACCTATATGTGTTAGCTAATCCAATTAATTATATTGATCTTGATGGTGAAAGGTATTATAGAACGCCAGGTTATAATAGGGATCTTCATGAAGTGTTAGAAAATCTAGATGATCCCCGTCCATATTGGAGGGATCCTAAAAAAAGGAAGAGAAAACTTAAGTGTTCTTGTCCAGTTGATCCAAACTTGTTTCGTCCTAAACCTAAACCTGATAACTCGTGTAAAGTAAATCCACCTCCACCGATAAAATCAAGGATGTGCCCGTGTCAATAGATAATGAAAAGATATGTAGCATGTCTTTAATTACATTTAGATTTTTAGTGTTAATCTCTTTTTTTTCAAATATGTTATGGGTGTTTTATAGGGATATTTTTTGGGATTATTTTGATGGTGATTTACAAAGCTTATTAAGTATAGATGGTTATGGTTCTATTTTGCCTGGAGCCGATTACATCTTTTGGTTTGTTTTGACTATGAGTATAGTTTGTTATATCGGATTGTTTTTTTTACGATATTGGGCTGTATGGTTATTGATTATTCTTGATATAGTTCTTTTGATGATATTGGCGCCATTTGGTGGTGTAGAAGTTCAAATTCCAATTGAAAGAATTACAAAGACTTTGTTTACTGTTATTGACGGTATGATAATTGCGTCAGTATTTTTTAGTGACTTTAAGTCTAAAATAATTAAGTAAATAAAATTAAATGTTCCGGAGTGAGTTAATTTTAATCAGTTAATATTATTAGTTTAAAAACAGAAACCCTAAGCCCCGTAATCACGGGGCTTATTTTTTATCTGCTTGATGATGGTTCAAGTGTTCCCAAGTTGAGGAGCATTGATTGGCGGTTTAAGTGTATTTACTGCATCAATACGAAAAAGCATTGGAACTACATTTGAGTTAGCAAATAGAGTAGTGCTTCTATTCCAATATATTGAGTAATTATTGCTGCCGTCTTTGTATGGTGCTTTGCGAGCTTCACCTGCGAAAAATCGGGGACAGACCACGTTTAATCCCAACAACAGACACAACAACGGAAAAATCGGGGACAGACTACGTTTAATCCCAACAACAGACACAACAACAGACACAACAACAGACACAACAACAGACACAACAACAGACATTAATCTAGATTTTTGATAAGATCTTAATAATAAAAATCTTTTGAACAAGGAAGTTCAATATGCCACGTCGCGCACGTATTTCTTTACCAGGAATCCCATGGCACATTATCCAGCGGGGCAATAACCGGTCTGCATGTTTTTACACCGATGAAGATTATCATCGTTATCTTGATACTCTCAAAGAGCAGGCTAATAATCACGGCTGTTTGATACATGCTTATGTCTTAATGACTAATCATGTTCATTTATTGCTTACTCCCAGGAAACAAAACAGTGCCTCTTTGCTGATGAAACATCTAGGGCAAACTTATGTGCAATATATAAACAAGACTTACAGGCGCAGCGGTACATTATGGGAGGGTCGGTTTCGTTCCTGTCTTGCACAGAATGAAGGCTATGTGTTGGCCTGTTATCGATATATAGAATTGAACCCTGTGCGCGCAGCTATGGTTAATCATCCGGGTGATTATCCATGGTCTAGTTATCGAGTAAATGCTGATGGAAAACAGAGTGATTTAATTACACCCCATGAGCAGTTTATAAAGCTGGGGGAGACAGATAGCTTGCGTAGGATATCCTATCAAGAGCTTATCAGGGGGCATATGGATACAGATCTTATTAACAATATCAGGATATCAACTAATGGCAATTATGTGTTGGGAAATGACCGATTCAAGGAAGAGATTTCAACGATGCTTAACCGTCGAGTAGTGCCTGGTAAGGCTGGAAGGCCTGTTGTTAAGGCAGAATAATGAGTTTAAACGTGGTCTGTCCCCCTTTAAAAGGTTATACTTGTCCTGTAAATTGTACATGTATAGGTGAATGCTATGAAAGTTGTTAGTTTTACTGAGGCTCGTAACAGATTAAAATCTGTGCTTGATCAAGTTGTTAATGATGCAGATTGTACTATTATTGCACGCCGAGATGCGGATGATGCGGTGGTTATGTCACTGGAATATTTTAATAGCCTGATCGAAACTGTACATTTATTAGGCTCACCCGCTAATGCTGCACATTTGGAAAAATCTATTGGTCAGTTTAAAGCTGGTGATGTGATAGAGAAGGGAATCGTTGATGACTAGAAAACTTGCATGGACGCAGGAAGCCTGGTCGGATTATATTTACTGGCAAGGTCAGGATAAAAAAACACTAAAAAGGATTAATAAACTGATTGAGGCAACGCTTCGACATCCATTTGAAGGTATAGGTAAACCAGAGGCTTTAAAGGAAAATCTTTCAGGATTCTGGTCACGAAGAATCGATGATACTCATCGTTTAGTTTATGCAGTTGATGAACAATTTCTTAGTGTTATCTCATGCCGTTACCATTATTAATATCTAGTCTGGATGGAGCTTCACAGTTGGCATAGGTAAAAATAATCTGTGAATCTCAATCGGTAAAGATATGGAGCAGAGTCAAAAATAAAAAGGGCACAGGGAAAAATGAAAATAACAAACATCAATTTAATATTTCTGTCAGTTTTAATGCTTGCTTTAAGTACTAGCACGGCCATTGCAAAAGATGATATTGCATTTCTGGCAATTCATAATGATTACTGGCAGGTTTGGTTAATGAAAGCAGATGGTTCTAATGCTCGCCCTGTTACAGATACATCTTATGATAAAAGCCGTATATCCTGGTATCCCAATGGGGATTTACTGGTTAACGGTAATCAAGGTGAGTTGATTAGACTGTCATTAAAAGACAAAAAAGAAACTTCCGTTAAAGTTCCATTTAAGCAGGTGAATGACGCGGTGGTTTCGCCTGACGGAAAATATTTGGCATTTTCTCAAAAACCGGAGGGAGCCATTTATAATAAGATGTGGCTTATGGATATTCAGTCTGGTCATAAAATTAAAGTGGGCTGGACAAAAGGCTTTCAGCACGAGCCTAATTTTTCACCTAATAGCCAGGTGCTGTATTACCTGTCTGGTGACAATGGGCAATTCCACGATATTATGAAGTATACGATTAAAACAAAATCAATCGAGCCTGTGACTTTTTCTAAATTATATAATCTTGACGTTGCTTTGAACCCAGACAATAAAATAGCGTTTTCCAGTAATCGAAGTGGTAATTATGAAATCTGGATGCAAGATGATAGCAAGCTAAAAAAATTAACCAGTCATCCTGCACTGGATGCCCGACCAAACTGGTCTTTAGACGGAAAGAAAATTTATTTTGAGTCAAATCGTGGTGGTTCATTAAATATCTGGTCGGTTAATGTTGATGGTATACAAAATCCTGAGCAAGTTACTCATCACAAAGAAGGTGCGCGTTATCCTTTGTGGAGAACTAGATAATGAATTTTAATAACAAGAGAACAGGTCTATTTAATATTTTTTATAGAGTAAATTTGGTTTGTTATGGGTGGGGTGAAATCTTAAAAAAATCTGTCCTCGTTTTCATGTTGTTGGTGTGTCATTCTGCACATGCATTGACCATTCAACATGTCAGCCATTATCCAAAACAAATTGATCTAAATAAGAATGAGACAGTTATTATTAAGTATTCACTGGATGAGTCAGCCCAGGTTAAGCTGAATATTTATGATGATCGTGATTTTTTGATCAGACGTATTAGTTCTAAGGGTGAATTGAAAAAAGGCGATCATTCATTTACCTGGAATGGTTACGATCAGGCTAATCATCCTGTTCCTCCTGAGGCTTATCGCTATACTCTGGTTGCATCTAATGGAACTGATTCTGTAGAGCATGATTTAAGCGATTTAACCGGCGGTCAGGTTGTGAAAGTACATCAGCTTAAATGGGACAAAAAAGCAAAAAAAGTACAATATCGTGTTTTAAAATCATCACGTGTGAATGTAAGAGTGGGGCTTAAAAACAATGGCCCCCTGATGGCTACCATAACGGACTGGGTAGCCCGAGGTCATGGTTTGCATGAAGTCAGTTGGGATGGTTTTGATAATTCTGGTGTGATTGATGTCTCGAAGAATAAAGGTTATGAAATATATGCACAGGCCTTTACTCTGAGTGAGAACACTATTTTAGTAGGCCCATCTGATGATGATATAAAGTTAATTGATATTACCTGGAAGAAAGAAAAGCGGACACGTAAAAAACAGCAAAAGAAACGCATGAAAATGCATAGTCAGCAATATATAGAGAACAGGGGCGACTTCACACTACAAATTAAATTACCCGAAAGTTTAAAGAAAACAAAATTGGGTATGCCGATAGTAAATAAGAAAGTGCCTGTAAGATTTAATGTGCCCCCCGACGTGCAGCAACGCATGTTGAATGATCGCTTTGAACCAATTTTGTTCGTTGATGGGAATTATAAAACTGAAAATGAAGTGGGCTTTTTTCCTATGACATGGAATTGGGATCCAAAAAATTTAGCAGAAGGTGAACATGTGCTCACCATCAACTTGAGGGGTTATGACGGCCATTTGGGTTCGGCTAGTGTTAAGATTTTTGTTAAAAATTAGCGGGACTGATTTTTTTAAAAAGTTAAAAAAATCAGCCCCTTGATATTATGAATAATAAAATTGGTTTTGTATTAATTCTTTTGTTCTCAGGTTTTCTGATTACTGGTGTTTTTTATATTAAAAATTCTCCTGTTCCAAAGGATGCCTCTTATGTGGGTTCTCAGGAATGTGGCGGCTGTCATACCAATGAATATACCGGTTGGCATGGTAGTTTACATCCCAAAATGATGCGTAAAGTTGATCTCCCCAATGCGCTTGTTGCCGATTTGCAAAGCGAGGATCTGGCATTTCATCCTGACGAAACCGTATGGGTTATAGGCGGCAAATGGGAGCAGCAATTTATGGGTGAAGAGGAGGGCACAGAGACACTTTTGCCCGGGGCCTGGTTGGTGAAGGATAAAAAATGGAAAAATACAGGCTGGGATGGCTGGCAAGTGCCAGAGCCTTTGCAGCGTTGTCATGGTTGCCATACGGTAGGGCTTAATGTGGAGTCGGGAAAGTTTGTTGAAGCCAGTGTGGGCTGTGAATCCTGCCATGGCCCAGGTAGCTGGCATTCTAATACTGCGGGCTTAGGTAAAATTACTTCCAGTATCGATGCTCAGATATGCGGCCAGTGTCATACTCGTGGTCGATCTGTGGATGGGCAATATTTTTTTGCTGAAGGTTATAAACCAGGGCTTAAATTGACGGATTATTTTAAAGAAGAAGAACCGGATTATATTCAGAACAGCAGTAAATGGTGGGGCAATGGCCATGCCCGTAAACGCCATCAAGAATACTATTCATGGCGTCAGGGCGGGCATGTGAACAGCTTAAAATCACTCAAGGAAGGCTATAATGGCAAGTATGGTGAAGTGACATCTAAATGCCTGAGTTGTCACGCAGGTGAGGCCATTAACGATGGTCAGAGTGAGGATTACAAACTCGATGAAGTAGAATACGGCATTACCTGTGCTGTCTGTCATAATAGTCATGGCAATTTAGACAAGCCAAGATTGACCTGTTTAAACTGCCATGAAGAAGGAGGTTTTTACCATCAGCCGCAAGGCAATGAAAGCCATGTGCCCTGTCCTAAGGATGCGAATATTCAATGCCAGCAATGTCATATGCCATTAACGGTTATGAATGGGGGTGACTATACTTTGCACAGTCACAGGGCTGGTATTATTCCTCCTTCAGATACCCGTAAGTTTGGTGTGCCAAATAGTTGTGCTAATGGAAGTTGTCATTCGGACAAAAATCTTGAGTGGCAGGAAGAAATGTTTGTTCGATTTTATTCCCGGGATCGGGACTGATCTTTTTTGTTTTTAAAAATAAATCTGTCCCTTATCTTTGAATCTGTCCCTTATCTTTGAGGCTATAGTGGCGTATAGAAATGAAAATGGGTTTTTTAAAACCGTTGAAGACCTTGCCAAAGTAAAGGGTATTAGCGATAAGACAATAGAAAAAAACAGGAAAAATATTTTGCTTGGTCAAAAGTAAAAAACATATTTCTTAATTTAATTAACGCCTCATTTTATGGGGCGTTTTTTTATGGGAATCAACAAAGTTATTTAATTTATCAATTTGTATTGAATTCCAGTGAAGTATCAACTAAATACATCATACCGTCTTATTTAATATGAGAATATCCCATGATCAGCACAAAAATGGAAAAGGTTCTTGATAGCCTCACATCCAATTACATGCCTTTTACGCTTCTGTCACCCGAGCGTATTTCAGAAGTTGTCAATGCAGTTCGTTTTATTGAAATGAGAGAAAATGAGATATACCAGATTACCGGTGGCAAAGGTAAGGATTATCTATTTGTAATTGAGGGTGCGTTAAATATCATCACCAATGGTGACATCCGCTGTGTGCAGGGCCCAGAAGAGACTCGCAAAGCACCTATTATTATGGAGCCAAAACCAGCGACCAGCACTATAGTTGCACGTTCAAATTGCATCGTCTGTCATGCTGATCGTGAAATGCTGGATGATCTTATCTCATGGGATGAGTTTGTTCATATGCTGGAAGAAGATAATGAGCAACTGGCATCAGCAATAGATAAAGTACGGAACTCTCTGGTTTTTCGGCGCATGCCACTTGAGCTGGTTGAAACTGCCTTTGCACGTATGCATTCCATTGAGGTTAAAAAAGGAGACAGTGCGATTAAGCAGGGCGAGGCAGGAAACTCGTATTACATTATAACCAGTGGTTCGGCTGAGGTGCATCAAATAGGTCTTTATGATGATGAGCCGCAAAAAATTGCTGAATTACAGGAAGGCGATGCATTTGGATGTGATGCCCTGATTTCTGGTAGCACACGATCAGAAACAGTTATTATGAAAGAAGACAGCACCTTATCAGTGCTGGATAAAAAAGATTTTGATGAACTTATTAGTAATCCACTAATTAAAAAAGTAAATCAAAAAGTTGCCAGAACCATGTTTGAAACAGACTATATTCCCATTGATGTTCGCTATGCAGAAGAATACGATGATTCACATATTCCTGATGCTATATTAATTCCATTATTTGAATTACGTAATCGAATATCAGAACTGGATAAATCTAAAAAATATATTGCTTATTGTCATGGAGGTAGTCGCAGTGCTGTGGCAACACTCGTGCTGGCACAAAATCAGTTTGATGTTATGTCACTGGAAGGCGGTATGCGTGACTGGGAATACGAAGTCGAATCTGTATAGTGGAGTCAATGTTTTTTAAAATAAATCTGTCTCTTAATTAACGGGAATTTAAACATGCAGGTTAAAACATTTTTTGATGAGCAAACATTTACTCTCACACATGTAGCTTATGATGAAGAAACCGGTGATGCTGTATTATTCGATCCAGTATTAGATCTGGATAATATTGCATGGAAAACACATCAGGCAAGTTTGAAAAGTCTGGATGATTTTATCGAAAGAAAAAATCTTAAACTGCATTATGTGATAGATACTCATGTGCATGCTGACCACCTGTCGGGCATGCAATATTTAAAAAATAAATACAAAGTGCCCATTGTAATTAATCAGGCAATCAGTATTGTTCAGAAAACATTTAAAGAATTATTTAATTTTGGGTCTGATTTTAAAACCGATGGTAGTCAGTTTGATAAACTGGTTAAAGATGGTGATGTTCTTGAAGCAGGAAGTCTTAAACTGGATGTTTTACATACACCGGGTCATACCCCTGCATGTACCTGTTATAAAGTAGGTGATGTGGTGTTTACTGGAGACATATTGTTTATTCCTGATGTGGGTACAGGGCGATGTGATTTTCCTAAAGGTAGTGCGAAAGATTTGTATCGATCAGTAATGGAAAAGTTATATACATTGCCAGATGATACAAAAGTTTATCCTGGCCATGATTATCCCGGCAATAGAGAGTTAATGACTTATACAACTATAAAAGATAGCAAAGAACATAATTCAGATTTACCGACTAATAAAAGTCTGGATGATTATATTGAATTTATGCAGGCAAGAGATAAACGTCTGCCGCCACCCAAGCTTATATATCCCAGTGTGCAGATAAATATGAATGCGGGGCAGTTACCAGAAAAAGAGAAAAATGGTATGCGGTATTTGAAAATACCTGTTTCAGATTAGCTTATTTAATTAGCGGATCTAATTGGCCGATATAAATTTAGTTTGTAATTCTAATATTACTCGCACGTCTCATTTTTGCATAATGACAAAGTTTATTCATCAGTCGATCATTTAAACTGCCTTTTTCAAAGTTTCCGTCAGCGAGTTCTTCGCCAGCATTTATTTCTGTTAATATTTCTAATGCTTCTTCATAATGATTAACTGGGTAAATACAAAACCTTCCGTTCTTTACAGCGTCTATAATATCTTCACGAAGAATTAAATTTTTGACATTAACCGCCGGAATAATGCATCCCTGTTTTCCTGTTAAGCCTCGCTCATTACAGATATCAAAAAATCCTTCTATTTTTTCATTGACGCCGCCAATTGCCTGTACGCGCCCCTGTTGATTTAATGAGCCGGTAATGGCAAAGCTTTGTTTTAGTGGCGTATCGGTGAGTGCTGAAATTAACGCGCACAGTTCAGCTAATGATGCGCTGTCACCATCTATATGGCCGTAAGATTGTTCAAAAGTGATGCTGGCAGAAAATGACAGCGGTGTGTCTTTTGTATAACGGCTTGCAAGCAGTGCGGATAAAATTAATACGCCTTTGTCATGAATAGAGCCGCTTAAATCCACTTCACGTTCTATATTAATTATTTTTCCATCGCCTAACTGCACAGTGGCCGAGATGCGTGAAGGTTGGCCAAAACTGTATTTGCCAACTTCAAATACAGATAATCCATTTATCTGGCCAACAACTTCGCCTTCTGTATCGATAAGCAAAGTGCCGCGTTGAATGTCCTGTTGAATAAGAGTTTGTATTCTACCTGTGCGACTAATTTGAGCATTGATGGCTTTTTGTACGTCTTCGGCAGTAATAAATTTATGTTTTGCCTGGCTTGTCCAGTATTGAGTTTCAATTAAAAGGTCATCAATGGTTCTTAGTCGTGTGGATAATTTTTCAGAATCCTGAGCGAGGCGTGAACTGAATTCTATAACGCGAGCGACGGCTGAAGCATCCATGTCATGCAGCTCAAACTTTCTGGCTCGTGATGCAATTAATCGTGCGTATGATAAAGAGTTGTCTTCATTTCGTTCCAGCTCTTCATCAAAGTCGGCTTCTATTTTAAATAGTTCTGGAAAATCGGGATCCATTTCATGCAATAAATAATATGTATTTCGATTACCCAGTAAGATAATTTTTATTTTTAAAGGAATGGCTTCGGGTTCTAATGTGATAGTGGTATCGGCATTAACTACCTGATCAAGAGATTCTATTTTTACTTTTTTTGCGTAAAGTGCGCGTTTCAAAGCTTCCCATGAATGAGGGATGCTTAAAATTTTATGTGCATCCAGAACCAGGTAGCCTCCATTGGCATTGAGCAGCGCACCTGATTTTATTAAAGTGAAATTTGTATTAAGACCGGATGATCGACTTTCATATTCAATACGTCCCATCAGATTATGATAGGTTGGGTTATCGAGATAAACCACGGGAGCGCCAGATTCGCGGCTGCTGTCTACCAGTAAATTAACCTGGTAACGGCGCAGGGTATCACCACTGGCTACTGTGGTCTGTTGCTCAGAACTGTTTGATTCATCTTCTTCCGGCTCAGTGAAATCTTCAAGGTGCTCTAATACATCATCCTGCACCGCTTTTAAATAACTGATGATGTGTGGGAAAGTTTTATATCGACGTCTTACATCTTTAATTAAACTGCTGGTGGCAAACAGGGCAACTTTGCGGTTAAGCTTTTTAACTTTTATATTATATTCACGTCGTTGTCGCGACATTTCAGGCACCAGATATTCAAGCTCATCCTGAAAGATGCCGATTTTTTCGTCGATCTGGTCAATTTCATCTTCGGGCAATGCTTCATATTCTTCTTCTGATAAAACCTTGCCATCTTTCATTGGCGCAAGCATAAAGCCCGAAGAGGTCTGGCTTAAACTGATATTATTTTCACTGGCTTTATCAACGTGTTTATCAATCAGGCCGGCCTGTTTTTTAGTAAATAATTTTTCGATGCTTTGTATCTGATCCTGATATTCTGAGGCTTCGAATGCGGCATTGATGGCCTTGCCCAGATCTTCAACCAGATTTTTCATATCTTTTTTAAAGGCTTTTCCCTGACCCGCAGGTAATTTCAGTGCTTTGGGTTTGTAATCCTGTTCAAAATTACGCACATAACACCAGTCGGCAGGGGAGTCTTCCTGTTGTGCTTTTCGAGCCAGATACTTGCGGATAATGCCATGCTGACCAAATCCTGATGGCCCCATAACAAATAGATTGAATCCCCTGTGGTGAACACTAATGCCAAACTCAATGGCTTTAAGCGCTCGATCCTGCCCCAGGATGCCTGGCAGGTCTTCAAGTTCGGCCGTTGTTTTAAAAGGCAGGTTTACAGAACTGGATTTGGGTAATAATTGATCAATAGATAAAGGTTTAATCATTATATGTTTCTTATTTTAATGGCATTTAATTAATAGTGTTTAATCATGCTATTTTCGCACAAAACAGGGGAATCTAGCAGCATCAATAGGGTACAATTTGTTAAATTCTAACACTGGAAAAATTACATGGTAGCTGCGGCATTAAAACCCTCCAAAACACACCCCGCCTTTAAATGGCTTCGCAGTGAGCGTATAGACTCCCTCAATATTATTGTTGAAGAATACCAGCATATCAAGACAGGTGCGCCTCATTATCATCTGGTTGCAGAGAATTCAGAGAATGTTTTTCTGGTCGCGTTACGCACCATTCCCACAGATTCTACCGGCGTAGCCCATATGCTTGAGCACACGGCATTATGTGGCAGTGAAAAATATCAGGTTCGAGACCCTTTCTTTATGATGATACGCCGGTCATTGAATACTTTTATGAATGCGTTTACCAGCAGTGACTGGACTGCGTATCCGTTTGCCAGTCAGAATCGTAAAGATTTTAATAACCTGATGGATGTGTATCTCGATGCGGTGTTTTTCTCCCGTCTCGATGAACTGGATTTCGCTCAGGAAGGGCACAGATTCGAATTTGAAACCGCTAACGATGCCAGCACTGACCTTGTATATAAAGGTGTGGTGTTTAATGAAATGAAAGGTGCAATGAGTTCACCAGTCAGTACATTGTGGCAGACGCTGACAGAAAACCTGTTTCCCACAACAACTTATCATTATAACAGTGGCGGTGATCCTGAAAATATTCCTGATTTAAGTTATGCAGAACTCAAAGCATTTTATAAAATTCATTATCATCCCTCCAATGCTGTATTTATGACATTTGGTAATATTTCGGCTTATGAGCACCAGCAGAAATTTGAAGATCAGGTTTTAAATCGGTTTGAGAAACTGGACTGTGAAATTAAAGTAGATGATGAGCAACGCTTTACCGAGTCACAAACAGTCACCGATGTTTATGCATTAGATGAAGAAGATACAAAAAATAAAACCCATATTGTGCTGGGCTGGTTATTAGGTCAGAGCACTTCATTAAAAGAAATGCTGCGTATGCATCTTATGTCCAGTGTATTGCTGGATAATAGTGCGTCACCTTTACGTTATGCTTTAGAGACCAGTGAGTTTGGTGCGGCACCGTCGCCCCTGTGTGGTCTGGAAGACAGTAATCGCGAAATGAGTTTTATGTGTGGGCTCGAAGGCAGTGAAGCATCAGATGCTGAAGCAATAGAAAAATTAACCCTGGATGTATTACAGAAAGTAGTAAAAGAAGGCATACCACTGGAAAATGTTGAGGCTGTTCTGCATCAGCTTGAATTGAGTCAGCGTGAAATTGGTGGTGACGGTTACCCCTTCGGGTTGCAGCTAATACTCGGTGGTTTATCGGCGGCAATACATCGAGGCGATGCTGTTGCTACATTTAATATTGATCCTGTGCTGGATGAACTGCGTGCAGATATACAGAACCCGGAATTTATTAAAGATCTGATTAAAACCCATTTGCTGGACAATCAGCATAGAGTTCGACTGACTATGAGTCCTGATACTGAACTCAGTCAAAACCGGGATCAAAAAGAAAAAGATAAACTTGCAAAAATTAAAGCCGCATTAAGCGATAAACAGAAACAGGATATTATTCAACAGGCGGCAGCACTGGAAGTTCGACAGAATGAACAGGATGACCCGGGAGTATTACCTAAAGTAGGTCTGGAAGATGTGCCGGATAAGATATCGATTCCACAGGGAATTGAAAAAGAAATCGGTTCTGCCCATGCTTCTATTTTTAATGAAGGCACGAATGGGCTGATTTATAACCAGGTGGTTATAGAAATGCCGGAAATCGATAATGAACTAATTGATCTTTTGCCTCTTTATACCAGCTGTTTAACCGAGCTGGGCTGTGGTGATAAAACCTATTTGCAGACACAGGAATGGCAATCCAGCGTCAGTGGTGGCATCAGTGCCTATATTTCAGTTCGTGGTAATGTTGATAATGTGCAGAAGATTAAAAGTTATTTTGTTTTATCTGCAAAGGCGTTAGCAAGAAATCATCAGTCTTTAAATGAGCTAATGCAACAGACTTTAGAAAATGTGCGTTTTGATGAGCATGAAAGAATTCGTGAACTGATCGCACAGAAACGAGCAAGAAGAGAACAGAGTATTACCGGTAGTGGACACAGCCTTGCGATGACTGCAGCCAGCAGTGGCATGAGTCCCGCTGCACAGTTTTATCATCGAGTGTCTGGTCTGGCAGGGGTTAGCTGTATTAAAAAACTGGATGACTCTCTTGCTGATGCAGAGAATGTTTCACTGCTGGCAGATAAACTTAAATTAATACATGAAAAAATATTATTGGCTCCTCGACAATATTTTGCAGTTGTTGAAACGGACAGTGAAAAAAACTACGAGCAGGATATCAGTGAATTCTGGCAATCATCGGTAAATAAAACAGGCGTCAGTGGTTTTTCATTACCCCCTGTTCAACAGCAGATAAAACAGGCCTGGATTACCAGTACACAGGTGAACTTCTGTTCTAAATCATATCCGACTGTAGCTGTTGAGCATGAAGATGCAGCGGCATTAACTGTGCTGGGTGGTTTTTTACGCAATGGTTATCTACACCGAGTTATTCGAGAACAGGGTGGTGCTTACGGTGGCGGGGCAAGCCATGAGCCTGCCAATGCCTGCTTTAGATTTTATTCATATAGAGATCCAAGGCTGGTTGAAACCCTTAATGACTTTGACAAATCTATTGAATGGTTGCTTAATAATGATCATGAGTCCCGTCAGCTGGAAGAAGCTATATTAGGTGTGATCAGTGGTATAGATAAACCAGGTTCTCCAGCGGGTGAGGCTAAACAGGCATTTCACAATGAATTATATGGGCGCACAGTTAGTCAGCGACAGGGCTTTAGAAGTCGAATACTTAAAGTTAGTATTGATGATCTCAGGCGCGTAGGAAAAAAATACCTGCAGTCTGAAAAGGCAAGTGTGGCGGTAATAACGCATTCGACAATGGAGTCGGTAGCCAGAGATGCAGGACTGGATATAATTCATTTATAATGAGCCAGGCAGCTGTTTTATTTATTAAAGTGGTTTTGCATATTCCCTATGCACAGTCCCTTAAACAAAAACGTCAGCCTGTGAAAAGCTTAAAGCAAAGACTGCAAAATAGATTTAATGCGTCTATTGCAGAAATAGACGCACTTGATAACTGGCAACGAGCAGTATTAGGTGTGGCAATGATAGCGAATGATAAAGTTTACCTTGAGCAGCAGGCCAGTAAAATTGAACAGATTATTATTGATGAGGCTGATATGGAATTGATTGAATTCTCAAAGGAGTTTTTATAATGAAAACTCTTTATATTGCGCGCCATGCAAAATCAAACTGGGGGCAGGCTGGCTATACAGATTTTGACAGGCCACTAAATGAGCAGGGTATAATTGATGCCAAAGTAATGGCAAAGCATTTGTCTTCACTCAATATAAAAGTTGATTCGATTATCACCAGTTCAGCTGTGCGAGCACTGACAACGGCTAATGTATATGCAAAAGAAATTTTATTGCAGGGCGCACCGGTTAGCGTGGATGTCATTTATGAAGCTGAGGAGCGTATTGTATTAGAGGTCATTAGAGATATTCATAATGACTTTGATGCAGTGATGCTGGTTGGGCATAATCCTGGAATTTCACTGCTAATTAGTATGCTGACAGATCATCAGGTCGATATGTCTGCCGGTAATATTGCGGAATTAAAAATTGATCTGAAAAACTGGAATGATATTGGCATGAACTCCGCACAACTTGTGCAAATATTATCGCCTAAAAATATTTCTATTTAGTATTTTTTATTAAGTATTAAAACTACACCATTAGAACGTGAAGAGGTTTTGGGTTATTGCCTTAAGAAATGCCTGTCATCCCCGAATGCTTTTGTCGGGGATCCAGTGTCTTTGAGATATTTAAAGCCGCTGGATTCCCGACAAAAGCATTCGGGAATGACGAAGTATTTGTGCGTTTTTATACCCTTTATAGGGTGAAATTTAAATCATATTCTTAGGGCGTGGGTATTTACTTTCTGGAGCAGAATGCTCAAAAAACATTTATTTAAGGCTTATTATAAACAGACATAATTTCTTTTAGTTCTTTAATCAGCTGAATTCGTTCGCCTGCATTTAGCGCCTGATCATGATTTGTGGATCGTCCCTGCTCAAGAGTTTTAATAATATCATTAACAGATGTGCAGCCCTCGCTGCATATCAATTCTATTACCTTGCTTATTTTATTGCTCATAATTAATGCTTGTTCTTGTCACGCCAGCTCTGGAAGGTGGGGTGAGTTAAATAGCCTTTATTTAAAATATAAGACAGCAGTTTTTTCATGCGATACAGGCGTAACACTGAGCTTGCGCGTATTATTTCCTTTCCCTGCGGATCAAAAAATATAAGCGTAGGGGAGAAATCCAGATCAAGCTGTCTGGCCCATTTTTTTGCTGTGGTCTTCTGGCCTGATGGGGTTAAGATTTTAGTATTCGATGTGCTATCAAGCTGCACCACATCAAAATTATTTAGCTGAGAAATAATAGATGGATCACTCATAGGGCCACCGTGCATAATATCGCAGGCGTGGCATTTGGGCTGTTCAAAAAATATAATGAGAGGCTTGTTACCGGTTTTTTTGCGTTTAAATAAATAAGAAGCTGGCTTGAATGAGTTGTGTTCATTTAATTCATCCTGCCCAAAGCTGAATGCTTTTTCTGCACGCGCTAGATACTGACCAAATGATTCTTTATTGTAGTGTGCATCGGCAACATATTCTAAAGCTGCTCTAAATTGATAGGGTGGTCTATAGCCATTAAGTCTTAATGCAAGTCGCCCCTGTTTTTCATAAAATAATAATGAAGGTGTGAAGTTTGTTTTCATTTGAGCAGCGAAATCTTTTTCGGTTAATGTTTTGCCATTAAAATCAGTAACCATTCTATGTGCACGAACATCAATGGCAATGACATTGAAGTGTTTTTGTGTGTAATCAACTATGTCTTTGTAACCCCAGTTGCCTTCCAGTTGAGCTTTGCAATATGGGCAGTCTTTGCGGCCAAAGTAAATAATCAGCCCTTTCTTTCCCTCATCTATGGCTTCTTTTAAGCTGTCATTGAGATCCAGAAAGCTGAGTTTGAACCAGTCGGGTGTGTCCAGTAGTTCTTTTAGAGGGGTGTCATCAAAGCTTAGCTCATCTTTCACTGAGCCTGCATAAGTAAAGGCAGTCTGTAAAAGGCTTAAATAGCAGATTAAAATAGCAGTTAATATACGAGGCATGAAATATTGATTGGTTAAGTTATTGGTGTTTACTGATTATACAATTTAAAGATGGTAGTTCAAATCCGGAGAACATGTAGGAGCGAGCCTTTAGCTCGCGATGCTTTCAGACTGCCAAAATCGCGAGCTAAAGCTTCCGCGTCCTCGGCAATTGCTCCTGCATTGCCCTACTACCGTACCTCCTGTACATATGCTCACGCCCCTTACCTACATCCATATAGGCAAAGACTCGCTCCTACGGGTATATAAACAATTTAAGCCTTATGAGGCCGAGTAAGATACTCATGTGAGCGCATTTCAATTAAACGGCTGGTGGTGCGCTGAAATTCAAATTTGAGCGGCCTGCCACTATAAAGATCCTGAGGCAGGGTGTGGGCGCTTATAATCAGCTTTATATTTCTATCGTAGAATTCATCTATCAAATTAATAAAACGTCGGGCTTTGTCGTCGATGGACTCATCCATTGCAGGTATATTGCTAATAAAGATGGTGTGAAATTGTCTGGCTATCTCAATATAATCTGCCGCGCTTCTCGGACTGCTGCATAACACATTAAAATCGAACCAGACCACATCGTCTGCAAGGTATAAGGTGGATATATCTCTGTAATTGATGTGCAAAGCCTGATTTTTTAGCGCCTGGCAGGGAGCGAGCTGATCAAATCGCGCTTTAATTACCTGCTCGGTGCTGTCATCTACAGTGATGTACCAGGTCTCTGCTTTTTCAAGCAGTCTTAATCTATGGTCGGTTTCACCGTCCATATTAATAACGTGGGTGTATTGCTTTATCAGTGCAATGGCTGGTAGAAAGTGATCTCGTTGCAGGCCGTTTTTATACAGATCATCTGCGTGCAGATTTGATGTTGAGATCAATGTGACGCCTTCTTTAAAAAGAGCATCAAGCAGGCCGTAAAGTAGCATGGCATCGGTTATATCGGAGACGTGAAATTCATCAACACAGATGATGGTGGCTCGCCGGGCAAAGTTTCTGGCCACCAGTTTTAATGGATTTTTGTAACCTTTCAGCAGAGTCAGTTCATCATGCACAGCCTGCATGAAATGATGGAAATGAATTCGCATTTTATATTCGTAGGGGAGAGTGGTGAAAAATATATCCATTAACCAGGTTTTACCCCGGCCAACACCGCCCCATAAATACAGGCCTTTAACGGCTGTTCTTTTTATCCCCAGTCGGTTTTTTAAATCTGCCCATAATCCTGTATTTAATACCTGTTGCTGAGATAACCGCTGATAGACCTCATTGAAAATTTTAACGGCGGCTGCCTGGGCAGGGTCTTTTTCAAAACCCTGTTCTTTTAGCTTCAAATTATACTGTTCTAAAGGCGTCATAAGTAAAACTGATTAGGTTTAATTCTTTTTATTCAATAAGTTATAGCATCTTTATAATGTATAAGTTTATATGTTTCACAAAATATGCGCGGCTGGAATGGCTACCAGTAGAGTATGGATTAATTCATAACATAAAACACATAACTATTTGAACAAATTAGAAAAATACTCAATTGAGCTCTATTCATTTGTTTGCTAATATACGCATCAAATTTAGGCCACCCTATAACTCCTCAAAAGGCCAACACAACCTTTATGACACGCTATATATTTATCACAGGCGGAGTGGTTTCATCCTTAGGTAAGGGTATTGCTGCTGCCTCTCTTGGGGCTATTCTTGAAGCCCGCGGTCTCACTGTCAGAATGCTTAAGCTGGATCCCTATATCAATGTGGATCCCGGCACTATGAGCCCATTCCAGCATGGTGAGGTTTTTGTTACCGAAGATGGTGCCGAGACCGATCTGGATCTGGGGCATTATGAGCGTTTTGTTCATTCTAAGACCAGCCAGGCCAGCAACTTTACCTCCGGTCGTATTTACGAGACGGTTATTCGTAAAGAACGACGTGGCGAATATCTGGGTGGTACGGTGCAGGTTATCCCCCATATTACCGATGAAATAAAACGCAGTATTATAAAAGGTGCCGCGGATGCTGATATCGCTATGGTTGAAATTGGCGGTACGGTAGGCGACATTGAATCTCTGCCCTTTATGGAAGCGATTCGTCAGATGGGCGTTGAGCTGGGGCATGATCGCGCACTGTTTATGCATTTAACTCTGGTGCCTTATATTGCGACAGCCGGCGAAGTCAAAACAAAACCAACCCAGCACTCAGTAAAAGAATTACGTTCCATTGGTATTCAGCCTGATATTTTATTATGCCGTTCTGAGGAATATCTGGCTAAAGAGCATCGCCGTAAAATCTCCCTGTTTACCAATGTCGAAGAAAAAGCGGTTATCTCAGCTAAAGATCTGGATCACATCTATAAAATTCCACAGTGGTTACACGATCAGGGGCTGGATGACATAGTGGTTGAAAAGTTAAAACTGGATCTACCCAAAGCCGATTTAAGTGACTGGCAAAAAGTAGTGGATGCACTGGAAAATCCAGAGTCTGAAGTGACTATTGGCATGATTGGAAAATATGTTGATCTGACCGAGTCTTATAAATCACTGAATGAATCTCTAAGTCACGCAGGCATCAGTAATCGCGTTAAAGTAAAAATTAAATATGTAGATTCAGAAACTCTGGAGCAGGGTAATACCAGTCAGCTGGATCAGCTCGATGCTATTTTAGTGCCCGGTGGATTCGGTAAGCGTGGCGTCGAAGGTAAAATTGCAGCAGTTAAATATGCACGTGAAAATAATGTGCCATATCTGGGCATATGCCTTGGCATGCAGGTAGCGGTGATAGAATTTGCCAGAGATGCGGCCGGCCTTAGCGATGCTCACAGCACTGAGTTTGAAAAAAATACCAGTGCGCCTGTTATTGCGCTGATTACAGAATGGCAGTCTAAAGACGGCACGCTTGAACAGAGAAATGAAGATTCTGATATGGGTGGCACTATGCGCCTGGGGGCACAGCCCTGTGATTTAGTCAGTGGCACTCATGCTCGTGAAATTTACGGCGCGGATCAAATTAATGAACGTCATCGTCATCGTTATGAATTTAATAATAATTATCTGGAAAAATTATCCGATGCGGGTCTGGTTATATCAGGTAAGTCAGCAGACGGTTCATTAGTCGAAGTGGTTGAGTTAAAAGAGCACCCCTGGTTTGTTGCCTGTCAGTTTCATCCTGAATTTACTTCAACGCCCAGAGACGGGCATCCATTATTTGCCGATTATATTAAAGCGGCCTGTACTCACCGAGATCAAAGGAAAAATTAATAATGGATTTATGTGATTTTAAAGCCGGTTTAGATCAGCCTTTTTTTCTATTTGCAGGCCCCTGTGTGATTGAGAGCGAAGCCATGGCAATGGAAACCGCGGCTCAGTTAAAACAGATTACCGACAAACTGAATATCCCTTTTGTTTATAAATCATCTTTTGATAAAGCTAACCGTTCATCAATGGAAAGTTTTAGAGGTCTGGGTATTGCTGAAGGCTTACGCATTCTGCAAAAAGTAAAAGATGAAATTGGCGTGCCGGTTATTACCGATGTCCACGAAGACACGCCATTAGATGAAGTCGCGGATGTGGTCGATATTTTACAGACCCCGGCGTTTTTATGCAGACAGACTAATTTTATTTTAAATGTCGCCGCCACTAATAAACCAGTGAATATCAAAAAGGGTCAGTTTATGGCGCCCTGGGATATGAAAAATGTAGTTGATAAAGCGCAATCAACTGGCAATCAAAAAATAATGGTTTGTGACCGGGGTGTATCATTTGGTTATAACAATCTGGTTTCGGATATGCGTGCACTGGCGGTAATGCGCGAAACAGATTGCCCGGTGGTGTTTGATGCCACTCATTCAGTGCAATTGCCCGGTGGGCAGGGTGCCACTTCCGGTGGGCAGAGAGAGCATGTGCCAGTGCTGGCTCGCGCTGCGGTTGCAGTGGGTGTTTCTGGCCTGTTTATGGAAACTCACCCCGAACCAGAAAAAGCATTAAGCGATGGCCCTAATGCATGGCCATTACCTAAATTAGAATCTTTACTTTCTCGATTAAAAGATATTGATGCATTAGTAAAGAGTCAGCCTTTTGAAGAGACGTTGCTTTAAAAAATTGTAGTAGAAATTTAGTCATCCTCTGTTTCGCTGTCATCCCGAGCGCAGCCGAGGGATCTTGATACCTGTAACAGCTGGCAAGCACAAGATCCCTCGGCTGCGCTCGGGATGACAGTGAGTTTCAGGGTAACAGTAAGTAATGTAATAACGTTTTCAGATTAATGGTAATCAGAAAACAGGTCAGAAAAGATTGAGGAAATCATGCCAAAAATAATTGAAATCATAGGTCGCGAAATTCTGGATTCCAGAGGAAACCCAACTGTTGAAGCAGACATCTGTCTGGAATCAGGAGCGCGTGGTCGTGCCGCTGTGCCATCGGGTGCATCAACCGGTTCTCGTGAAGCTATTGAATTACGAGATGAAGATAAAAATCGTTATCAAGGAAAAGGCGTGACTAAAGCGGTAGCCAATATTAATACCGTTATTCGTAAAGCTTTACTGGGCATGGATGCACGCGACCAACTGGTTATAGATAAAACCATGCTTGAGCTTGATGGCACTGAAAATAAAAGTAATCTCGGAGCGAATGCAATACTGGCTGTATCTTTAGCGGCAGCTCATGCGTCCGCTGCCTATGAAAAGCAGGCGCTGTATGCCTATCTGGGAAAAGATGATTTTACTTTGCCCGTGCCAATGATGAATATTATTAACGGTGGCTCTCATGCGGATAACAGCGTGGACTTACAGGAGTTTATGATTTTACCTGTCGGCGCACCCAGTTTTAAAGAAGCTCTGCGTTATGGCACAGAAGTTTTTCACACACTTAAATCGGTTTTAAAAAGCCGGGGCATGAATACTTCTGTAGGTGATGAAGGCGGCTTCGCACCCAACCTGTCATCTAATGAAGAAGCGATAGAAGTCATTCTTGAAGCCATTGAAAAAGCAGGCTTTAAAGCAGGCGAAGATATTTATCTGGGTCTGGATGTGGCGAGCTCTGAATTTTATAAAGATGGTAAGTATGATTTAGCATCAGAAAATCGTATATTGACTGCAGAAGAAATGATCGACTACCTTGCAGACTGGGTTGAGAAATATCCTATTATCACAATTGAAGATGGTTTAGATGAAGGTGACTGGGAAGGTTGGGCGAAGTTAACAGAACGCCTGGGTGATAAAGTTCAGCTGGTGGGTGATGACCTGTTTGTTACCAACACTAAAATATTTAAAGAAGGCATTGATAAAAATATCGCCAACTCAATTCTAATTAAATTTAATCAGATTGGTACTTTATCAGAAACACTGGACGCCATAAATATGGCGCACGATGCAGGTTACACTGCGGTTGTTTCTCATCGCTCTGGTGAAACAGAAGACAGTACCATCGCAGATTTATGTGTGGCAACAAATACAGGTCAGATCAAAACCGGTTCGCTGTCACGCTCAGACCGTGTTGCAAAATACAATCAGTTACTGCGTATAGAAGAAGCTTTGTGTGATAAAGCAAAATACGCGGGTAAGGCTGCATTTAAACATTTAACTTAATTACCTCCCTATGAAATGGGTCATCGCAGTACTCGCCACTATGCTGTTATTGTTACAGTATAAATTGTGGGTAGGCGATGGCGGTATTCCAGAAGTTTTGCAATTGCAACGTGAAGTGTCGGCAATAGAAGCTGAGAAGTTACAGTTAGAAGAGCGTAATCAGGCTTTGCATGCTGAAGTATCTGATTTAAAAAAAGGCCTGGATGCCATTGAAGAGCGAGCTCGAAGTGAGCTGGGAATGATCGGTAAAGATGAGACTTTTTACCAGATTATAAAATCGAAAGATGAAAAATAAAATCCTTAGGCGTGGTTTTGTTTATTGCTCCTGCTGCTCCTGTTATTCTGACTACTCCTGTCATCCCGAGCGCAGCCGAGGGATCTTGCTACCCGAATATCCAAGATCCCTCGGCTGCGCTCGGGATGACAGAGTAAGTCATACTGTTAAAGATAATGTGCATGGATAATAAAAAACAATTCTGGGCAGTTATTCCCGCAGCAGGTGCAGGCAAACGTATGTCTGCTGATCGTCCCAAACAATATCTTAAAATCCAAAATAAAACCGTCATTGAACACAGTTTAAATCGACTGCTCGATCATCCCGAAATAGCCGGCGCTGTTATTGCTCTCGATGAAAACGACACTTATTGGCAGTCGCTGAATTTCACTCACAGTAAACCGGTGCTAAATATAAAAGGTGGAGCAGAGCGTTGTGATTCTGTACTTAATGCGCTGCATGGTCTGAGCTTGCATTTAGAAAACAAAGATCAGTCTAATGTCTGGGTACTGGTACATGATGCCGCAAGACCCTGTGTGCGTGAAAAAGATTTAACTAAACTGATAGAGACAGCCAGTGCTGATGATAATGGTGGTTTGCTGGCTTTGCCTGTTCGAGATACGATGAAAAAAGAACAAAGTGGCAGAGTTAAAGTAACTGTTGATCGAACTGGCCTATGGCATGCTCTTACACCACAAATGTTTAAACTGCCTTTATTAAAAAATGCACTGCAGCAGGCAGCTGAAAAAAAATTACACGTTACAGATGATGCATCGGCGATGGAGCTTGCAGGTTATAATCCATTGCTGGTTGCAGGTCATGAAGATAATATAAAAATAACCCGGCCTTTTGATCTGGAACTGGCGGAACTTTATATGCAGAATCAGTTGCGGTGATTTTAATGGGGCAGGTTGTTGAACGAATTTAAGATCGACAGCATTTTTCCGCAAATGAAAGCTTCCGCATCCTGCTCACGCCCCTTACCTACGTCCGTGTAGGCAACGCGAATGCACGCAAATAAAAGCAAAACATTTATGTGTGGCTTGGCGGGTAGATTAAGTGCGGCGAACCCAGCCTGCGAAAAACTTTTTTGTATCAGGATTTTGATTTTAATATTCTCGAATAATTAAATATTTCTTTTACCAGGTAAACCACATGACAGCAAAAACATCTTTACGCATAGGTCACGGCTATGACGTTCACGCTTTTGAATCAGGTGAGAAGCTGATCATCGGTGGAGTTTCCATTCCATATAGCCGATCTTTTAAGGCGCATTCAGATGGTGATGTTTTAATTCACGCCATTTGTGATGCGTTACTGGGTGCACTGGCACTGGGTGATATTGGTCAGCATTTTCCTGATACAGATGATGCATACAAAAATGCCAACAGTCGTGATCTGTTTACTCAGGTTGTGGCGCTGATCAAATCTAAAGGTTATGAGCTGGTGAATCTGGACAGCACTATTATTGCTCAGTCACCTAAAATGTCTCCCCATATAGAAACAATGAGAAATAATCTGGCCGCTGATCTTCAGGTCGAAATGTCACAGATTAATGTTAAAGCCACCACCACCGAAAAGCTGGGTTTTGCGGGGCGGGAAGAGGGCATTGCAGCCCATGCGGTGGTTCTGCTTTCGGTTATTGGTACGAATTCATAATGTAGCCACACTTAATAAGCATAGGTGGCCAATATCAATTTGTAGACATTATCTATGCGTAATTGTTAGAGGTCTGCTTCCACAAAGCGGTCATTAAGGGATTACTAATGTAACTTCCGAAAATAGCCATTAGCGGAACTATACAAATAATCCGAACATTAGATGCTGTTTACATATACTATAAGGCCAGATGGGTCGTGCGGTAGTTTTTATTATGTGTAAATGAAAGAACCGTATCAAACTAATTTTCAGGAATATCTATGGTTCATCCAATTATTGAAACTCTCCTTTGGAGGCATGCCACCAAAAAATATGATGCCAGCAAAAAAATTCCCCAAGAGGATCTTGATGTGCTCTTTGAGGCAATGCGACTCTCTGCATCATCAATTAATTCGCAACCATGGAAGTTTGTGGTCATTGAAAGTGCACAAGCAAAAGAGCGCATGAGTAAAACGTTTGCCCAGAAACATCAATATAATCAGTCTCATGTTTTTGACAGCTCACAAATTATTCTCTTTGCTTACAATCCACGTTACACCCGCGATGATTATGCCAAAGTAGTCGATAAAGGCATTGAAGACAAACGAGTCAAAGCTGAAGATCGAGAAAGTGCCTTTGCTGTCTTTTCGTTTGCTGAATTTAATACCGATGAAACAGGTGATACGAGTACCTGGACAAAAGCACAAACCTATCTGGCGCTTGGTAATACACTGCACACCTTAGCGCATCTCAAAATTGATTCAACGCCTATGGAAGGTATTGATATTGATTTAGTGAATGAAGAGTTTAAAAAGGAGCTTGATGGCTATCAATGTGATGTTGCGTTGGCTATTGGTTATCATCACCCTGAAGAAGATTTTAATTCAAAGCTTCCTAAGTCACGACATCGTTTAGATGATATTTTAGTTCGCATATAAAGCGACAATAGCAAGTAGAATCAGAAACTGTGGGTGTTTTAGTTAAACCGACAACTCTATCAAAATATTAAATTTCACCCGTTAGGATTACTATGACTACAGACAATGTAGAACCTCAGGCGACACAGCCTAGCATTCTTTCTTTTGTTAAGGATCTGCCAAACTTATGCTCACTTGCCGGATTGGCTTGCACCCTTTTAGCTATTTACTACAGTATTTTGGGTGTTTATTCCGCAGCAATGATTGGTATGATCTGGGCTGTTGCCTTTGACTGGGCGGATGGTCTTATCGCACGAAGAATGAAAGGACGCACAGGTAACGACCGAGCTTTTGGTGGGCAACTTGATGTATTAATTGATATTGTTAGTTATGGTGTTGCGCCGTCTATTCTTCTGATGAGCTATGGAAAATTTGAACTCATATTTTTAATTGGCGCTTTTTTAATGCTTGCCGCCAGTGCAATACGTTTGAGTTATTTTAGTACCTTTGGTCTTGCTGGTGGTACGAAATACACAGGGTTAGCGCTTGATAACAACAATATAATCCTCGTTTCCATCTTTTTATTAGAAGGTGTTTTTAGTGGCAGTATTTTTACTGTTATTCTGTATGTGAGTGGTGTTGGTCTTGCTGCTTTGAATGTATCAGAAATCAAAACACCAAAACTTTCTGGAAACCCAATTAATGTTTATATTCTTGCTATTTATACGCTTGTGATAACGGCAATTTATGGCTGGAAGCTCCTCTAAGAAAATCTAGAGATTGATAACAAACTTTAACAAAAAATTACTTTTATATGGGATTCAAATAACATAATGGTTGTATATACGATTGGTACTTTTGATTTATTACATGTGGGGCATCTTGCTTTGCTGGAATACTGTATGTCACTAGGTGACACAGTAGCAGTGGGTGTTGCTTCAGACGAAGTCGTTATGCTGTATAAACCAAAAATTCCTGTTATTCCTCTCGATCAACGAATGGAAATGCTTAAAGCTTTAAGTTGTGTCGATATTGTTATGCCATATCATGAACTTGATTATTTAACTGTGTGCAAAGAAGTAAAAGCGGATATTTTTGTTATTGGGGAAGATTGGGGAAGGAAGCCTCATAACAAAGGTGTTGAGGATTATATGAAAGAACAAGACAGAAAAGTTGTTCAAGTTCAATATAATCCAAGAACATCTTCCACTGAAATAAGGAAGACAGTTATATCAATCAATAAGACGGGTAACAGAAATTAATTTTTTATAAGACAAGAGGAAATCAAAAATAATCGGGGACATAAATAATCGAATAATCGGGGACAGACCAGGAATAATCGGGGACAGACCACGTTTTTAGTAACACTCAAACCATTAGGGTAAGATCAGAGTCATTTCGACGACTTGAGTAGTTTTCTTCGAGGGGGGCAGAGCGCCAAAAAACGGCGGTCTATCCCCAGGCAAATTAACGGCTGACTACTCTCAATTATTTTGTATAAAGCCATAGAAAAGTCCGTTTACCTGACTACAGCAGACAAGCACAAGCCCCCTTTCGTTTAACCATAAAACACCCAAAGCAGCCAGCTTATGCCTTTGTACACACCATTTAATTCTCTGCTAAATTGATTTATTTCAACACTTTACATAATGTTTTTAGACTAATATCGATATAGTGGTTAAATTTCGAGCATTTTTAAAAATCTTCCTTTATACTCGTTAATAAGTAATAAATTTAAATGATGAGTGCATGTTGATATACATTCACGGGTTTAATAGCTCACCTCAATCCAATAAGGCAAATCTGCTTAAAAACTTTGCAGAATCTATTTCCTTTGGTGATCATCTTCAGATTCCTCAGCTACCTTATGAGCCGGCACAGGCTTTTGCTCAACTGGAGCGCCTGGTCAAAAAACAGTTACAATCTCCAACTTATCGAGCCGGCTGTGGTCCCTGTTTAATTGGTAGTTCGCTTGGGGGCTATTACGCAACGTCACTGGCTGAAAAATACGATTGTCGGGTTGTGCTAATTAATCCTGCAGTCAGGCCTTATGAGCATTTCAATGATTACCTTGGGCCTAATAAAAATGAATACACCGGTGAAGAATACGAATTGACCCTGTCTCATCTTGAAGAGCTGCGTAAAATGGAAGTAGATAAAATAACTAATCCTGACCGCTATCTGCTGATGTTGCAAACAGGGGATGAAGTGCTGGATTATAAGCTGGCAATAGAAAAATACGCGGCTGTGCCTTCCATAGTTGAAGAAGGGGGCGGGCATGAATTTATGGGCTTTCACCGTCACCTTGAAACTGTGTTAGCCTTCTGCGGTATAAACTGTTTAAAAACCTATTAGAAAAAATATATTGAAGGAAATATCATGTCCCTGGGCCCAGTGATGCTAGACCTGGTTGGAACCTCTATTACTCCGCAGGAACGAGAAATGATGCTGCACCCCCAGACTGGTGGCGTTATTCTGTTTACTCGTAATTATGAATCCCCGCAGCAAATGACCGAAATGGTCAAACAGATTCATCAGTTGCGCTCACCTCATTTACTGGTTGCCGTAGATCACGAAGGCGGCAGAGTGCAACGTTTTAGAGAAGGGTTCACTCATATACCGTCTGCTGCAAGTTATGGAAAACTCTATCAAACGAATAAAAAAGAAGCGAAGCAACTGGCGCAGAGCTGTGGCTGGTTGATGGCAGCAGAATGTCGGGCAACGGGCATTGATATGAGTTTTGCGCCGGTGCTGGATTTAGGTCGAGGCATTAGTGGTGTGATTGGTGATCGTGCGTTTCACTACAGGCCTCAACAGGTTGCAGAGCTGGCTCATGATTTTATGAGTGGTATGAATCAGGCCGGCATGCAGGCCACGGCCAAACATTTTCCCGGTCATGGTTCGGTTAAGGAAGATTCTCATGTCGCACATCCGGTTGATAACCGATCATTCAATGATCTTCTTATGGAAGATATTAAACCTTTTGAGCATATGATAAATTGCGGCCTGGGTGCGGTTATGCCTGCTCATGTTATTTATTCACAGGTCGATGACAAGCCTGCGGGTTATTCATCTAAATGGCTTAAAAATATACTTCGTGAGCAGTTAAATTTTCAGGGCGTAATATTTAGTGATGACTTAAGCATGGCGGCAGCGGGAGTGGCGGGTGATTTTGGTGATCGTGGAATAGCCGCGTTGAATGCAGGTTGCGATATGGTGCTGGTGTGTAATCATACTGAAGCTGCCGCTCAGGTACTGGAGAAGCTTGAAGATTATTCAAGCCCGGCATCACAGCTAAGACTTGTTAGAATGCATGGCCGGGGAGGCAGCAACTGGGATGAGCTAAAATCGTCCAGCCAGTGGCAGGATTCGGTTAAGCTTGCAGAAAAAATTGATCAGAGTCCTGAGTTAGAACTGGATATTTAATAAAAATGAATGAACTGATACAAAAGATAAATATTATTACTGATGGTTATGCCTGGATAGTGCAGGTGTTTTTAGTGGTGTTTACTTCGCTGGTAATTAATTTTTTTCAAAAACGCGCACTAAATAAATTACATTTAAAATTGCAGGCAACTAAAAATCCCTGGGATGATGTTTTAACTGAATCGGCAAAAAAACCAGTAAGTCTTTTAATCTGGTTGCTGGGCTTAATGTTTGCTGCTGAAATTATGCAACAGGAAAGTGGTGCGGTCATCTTCGATGCTATTGATCCGATTCGTGATGTAGGTGTAATCATTATTATTATGATGTTTATGCTAAATGTCATAAAAGGTTCTGAAGCTATATTTATTAAAAAAGAAACAGAAACAGGCGAAAAAGATTTTGATAAGCATACCGTCGAAGCCATTGCAAAATTATTTAGAGCTTCAGTGATTATTACCAGCGCCCTTGTTATGTTGCAAACCCTGGGCTATAGCGTATCGGGTGTACTTGCTTTTGGCGGCATTGGCGGTATTGCTATTGGTTTTGCCGCTAAAGACATGTTGGCTAATTTTTTTGGTGGTTTAATCGTTTATTTAGATCGTCCTTTCACCGTCGGTGACTGGATACGTTCAAACGACAGAGAAATAGAAGGCACGGTTGAAAATATTGGCTGGCGTGTTACGCGTATAAGAACATTTGATAAACGTCCGCTGTATATTCCTAATTCTGTATTTACGCAAATTGCGGTTGAAAATCCTTCGCGCATGAACAACAGACGTATTTATGAAACCATTGGTATTCGTTACGACGATGCAAATAAAATGGCTGAAATTGTTAAGCAGGTTAAAGCTATGTTGCAACAACATGAAGAAATAGACACCAGTCAAACTTTAATTGTTAATTTCAATGGCTTTGCTGCGTCATCGATTGATTTTTTTGTTTACACCTTTACCAAAACAACAGACTGGGTAAAATTTCATGAAATAAAACAGGATGTGCTACTAAAGATAATGGATATTATTGAAAATCAGGATGCCGAAATGGCATTTCCAACATCAACATTGCATGTGCAATCTTTACCTGCACAGGTTATAACGGCAGGTTCTGAACATGGCTGATAAACTACTGGTTGTACTGGCAAATTCAAATATGGCGATACCCGCTGAATTTCAACCTCCGTTATTACAGGCTACCGTTGCTGCGGCAATGGGTTTTGAAGTAGAAGTTTTGTTTACCGGCCCTGCAGGCAAACTGGCTATATGCGGTGAGGCAGAAAAACTGGTTTTTAAAGAAGAAGATAATCGCACCGTTCTCGATCATATTCGAGAAGCTAAATCAGCTGGCGTAGTTTTTAAAGTTTGCACGCCCACACTTAAGCTTTGGGGTGAAAATATTATTTCTGAAATAGACGAAACAGTAGGTGGCGCTTATATTATTACTGAAGCTATGGATGATAGTGTTGTAACCTTTACCTATTAAAACTATTGGCTTTAACTATGACCAGTTTATTTAATGAAGCATCTTCAGTATTAAATCAGGCAGAGCTTATTTACGATCATCAGCAGGTAGAGCGTGCACTCGATGAGCTTGCGAATAATATTAATTTGGCCGTTGATGTGGAGTCGCTTAATAATCAGCCTGTTATTGTTCTGAGTGTAATGAATGGTGGCATGGTAATAACCGGGCATTTAATAACGCGCTTAAAATTTCCTCTGCACATGGATTATGTTCATGCCACACGTTATAGAAATAACACGAGTGGAGGTGAGCTGGACTGGAAAGTAAAATCGCAAAATGCATTATCAGGCAGAACACTTTTGATACTGGATGATATTTTAGATGAAGGTTACACGCTGGATGCAATTATTAAATACTGTAAACTCGAAGGTGCAGAAAAAATTATCTCTGCCGTATTAATAGATAAAAAACATAATCGACGTAAACCAGGTGTGAAGTGTGACTTCACAGGGCTTGAAGTAGACGATAAATATGTTTTTGGTTTCGGTATGGATTATAAGGGGTATCATAGAAACCTTAACGGTATTTATGCTCTGACTTCAGATAAATAAAGCTTGTATAAAACAAACAGAGGTTAATATTTTTCATGTCTCTAATAGCAATCATTGGTGGTTCAGGCTTAACTGAATTACATAATTTAAATATTACACATAAAGAAATGGTCAGTACCCCTTACGGTTCTCCCTCTGCACCTCTGACTTTTGGCAAGATGTGTAACCTTGATGTGGTGTTTCTTGCGCGTCATGGCGAGCGCCATATTATTCCTCCTCATAAAGTAAATTACCGTGCTAATTTATGGGCATTAAAAGAAGCCGGTGCTGATCGAATTATTGCGGTGGCTGCGGTGGGGGGCATTACAGATGCAATGAAACCTGAGCAGCTGGTGATTCCAGATCAAATAGTAGATTACACTTACAGCCGCTCGCAGACCTATTTTGAAGATGATTTAAGTTTTGTCACTCATATTGATTTTACCCAGCCTTATAATAAAATCCTGCGCGAACTACTGATTACAGGTTGTGATCAGCTAAAATTCAATGTCATTAAAAAAGCAGTTTATGCCGCCACTCAGGGTCCAAGACTTGAATCAGCAGCCGAAGTTCTCCGCCTGGAGCGGGATGGCTGCGACATAGTCGGCATGACAGGCATGCCGGAAGCAGCGCTGGCAAGAGAGCTGGAACTTGAATATGCCTGTTGCGCGCTGGTTGTAAACTGGGCGGCCGGTAAGGGCGGGCAGGAAACAATCAGCCTGACTGAAATGGAAAAATGCCTGGAATCCGGGATGAAAAAAATAAGCTTATTGCTTGAATCAGTATTGCCAGCAGCCTGCTGCCAGCTTAATTAACTCATTACAGACTGTTTTTAGTGCAGCACAAAATATAAAGCAGTCTAAATAGAAAAATAGCCATGAAATAACTGCGTTATTAGTATAAAATACCCGCCGGATTTTACTATTTAGGTTCATAAATTATATGTCACGCGCAGATTCTGTATCCGATGCCAAAGGGCTTTCTAAACTCATTCTTACACTTCGATACCATGAGCAGTCACGTCAGTGGTTTGCTGTTTTATTCGTGCTGCTGGTCAGTTTATTAGGTGAGCCTCAGCCGCTACTTTTATACATAGGTACGGCCATAGCTGTTGTTGGCATGATTATACGTATGTGGGCAGCGGGTTATGTAATGAAAAATAAGGAGCTGGCTACCACCGGCCCTTATGCTCATGTAAGGCATCCGTTATATGTAGGTAATATCTTATTGTTGCTTGCCTTTTCACTGGCCTCATCTTTGTGGTGGGCTTTTGTATTAATGGGATTTTTATTGTGGTTCTACTATCCACCAACTATTTCTTATGAAGATAATAAATTAAGAAATATATTTGGTGAAGAGTGGGAGAACTGGAGCAAAAATATTCATGCACTGATTCCTACGTTTGGCAAAAAAGCGGGTAGCGTGAACAGTGAATGGTCATTCAAAAAAAGCCTTATGCAAAATGGCGAGCCAGTTATTGTTGTTTATCTTATCTGGTGTCTGTACCTTCTATACACAAAATAAATGTTTGATGACCTGTCTGAAGAAGAATTAAAGCTGTGGATAGAAGACAGCTTAAGCCAGGGAACTCATACTCTGGCTTCAGGTTATCAGGGGCAGACGCTTAAATACGAATCGCCTCAGCACCAACTTGTTATTAAAGTTCCCCATGGAAAAAGCTTATTAAGAAAACTTCATGTTTTTATGGTGCGGCATGAGTACCGTGCTTATCAGAAGTTAGGCGGCCTTGAAACAGTACCAAAATGTTACGGCCTTGTTGATCAGCAATATCTGGTGCTGCAATACATTAATGCCCAGCCAATTCGTCATTGCAGACCTGATAATGATGAAGTCTATTTTCAGCAGTTATTAGATTCGATTAAAAAAATGCATGTGCTGGGTGTTGCTCACTTCGATCTTAAAAAAAGAGATAACCTTTTAGTTGAGAATGGTGATACACCCTGCATTATAGATTTTGGTGCTGCGGTAATAAATAAGCCGGGCTTTCATCCCTTGCAACATTACTGGTTTAGAGTAGCTAAGCATTTTGATTATAATGCATGGATCAAACATAAATATCAAAATCAGTTTGATGAGATATCAGCAGATGACAGGCAGTATTATAATGTTACATTTATTGAATGGTTTTCTCGCAAGATAAAGCGATTTTATAAAGATCATCTTCGAATTAAACCCAGAGCTTAAAAATGTCTGTCATCCCCGATAAAAGCATTCGGGAATGACGAGGTGTTTTATTCGTTTTTGCGCCTATATAGAGTGATATTAAAACTACTTTTTTAAAGTGTGGAGATTTACTCTCGTTTTTTTATTTTAATAGCGCCCTGTTTTTCTCTGTTTTTTCCTGACTTTGTTCCATAAAATGTTTTAATTTTTTCGAAATCCTGGTGAATATTACCTGTTGGAGTAAAATACTCTCCAATTCCAACCCGTTTATTTGAATAGTCAAAGTAGCCCATGGCCACAGGGATATTCGCCTCTAATGCAATATAATAAAACCCGGTCTTCCAGTACTCTGTTTTTGAACGTGTGCCCTCTGGGGATATTGCGATCACTAATTCATCAGTATCATTAAACAGGCAGGCTGCTTTTTGAATAAACCCGGAATTAACGCCGCGGTTAACTGGAATGCCGCCAATAAATTTAAAAAAAGTCCCAAAGGGCCACTTGAATAGAGTGTGCTTACCAATCCAGTTGAATTTAAGTCCTATTGCAGACATGCAAAGCAGTGAAATTACAAAGTCCATGTTGCTGGTATGAAAGGCGCCAATAATGATGTATTTTTTTTCTGCTGGTAATTTTTGTTCGATTTCCCATCCTATGGACTTTAAAATAAATTTTGAGATGTTCTGTAGCATGAACTAAATCCCTTTTATTAATTTTTTAGCAGTGTTTATGTATTTTTTTCTGCCTAATAAAAACTGCAAACGATTGCCTCCACATTGTCGCCATAAAACAGCAGAGCGAATAGCTGCCAGCAGTAATGAGCGAATTTTATTAGTGTTGTTCTGCTGGGTTAAATAGACCTGTTCGCCTTTTACAAGAATTCTAGGGGAAAGCGTACTGATGGTGTCCTGATAAATGCTACCAATACTGGCATGAATGTTTTCATGGTTCAGGCTAAAGTAGTCCATCTGGTTTCTGGTTTTTTCCAGTTGTGATGAAATTTGATCCAGCATGCCGGTTTTTTTTCTTAGCTTTTTTTCCAGGTGTATTATAGAGATAACGTATCGAGTGATATCCATGTCCAGTTTTTTAGTATCACCAGACATCTGCTCAATCATAGAGTTTAAACCAGTGCGTAGTTCAGCAATATCTCCATATATATCTTCGACAGATTGACTGTCAAATTTAAACAGAGTTTCAAGTGTCGATTCAATTGATGATTCAGCACAGCTGCCGGTGGTTGATATTTGATGGACTAATTTTGCAGCCTGAAAAATACCTGCCAGTGCCATTGTGCGATCATTGTCTGAATAATTCATTATTTAAATAATTAACTGATATTGTACATGTGGTCAATGACACCGCCACCAAGACAGTCATTCCCATTGTAAAACACAACAGATTGACCGGGGGTGATGGCTCTTTGTGGTTCATTAAACTGAACTGTGCAAGTTCCATTTTCTGTGGATAATATTTTACACTGTTGATCCGGCTGCCTGTATCTTACTTTAGCATTAAGCGAATTATTTAATGACGGCGCTAAACCACTAACCCAGTGCAACTGGCTGGCTTTAAGATGAGTGTGGTAGAGCAGGGGATGTTCGCCCTGTGCAACAATAAGTTCATTCTGTTCGAGGTTTTTAGCGACGCTGTACCATGCTTCTTCGCTGCTGCCTTTTACGCCACCGATGCCAAGTCCTTTGCGTTGCCCCAGAGTGTAATACATGAGGCCGTGATGTTTGCCAAGAATATTGCCGTCAACTGTTTTTATATTGCCTGGTTGTGCAGGTAAATATTGCTGTAAAAATTCTTTAAATTTTCGCTCACCAATAAAGCAGATGCCGGTGCTGTCTTTTTTTGCATGATTGCTGAAGTTGTGGCGTTCGGCTATTTTTCTTACTTCTGGCTTATTGATATCGCCAATGGGAAACAGGCTATGCTTTAACTGTTGTTGACCAAGTGTATATAAAAAATAACTCTGATCCTTATTGTCATCCGCGCCTTTTAACATGAAGTATTTGTCGTCTCGTTTTTCTACCTGTACATAATGACCGGTGGCAATGTAATCTGCACCCAGGTTTAAGGCGTAGTCCAGAAAGGCTTTAAATTTAATTTCTTTATTGCAAAGTATGTCGGGGTTGGGCGTGCGTCCTGCACTGTATTCATCGAGAAAATGTTTGAATACTCTGTCCCAGTACTGGTCAGAAAAATTAACGCTGTGTAATTTAATATTTAATTGATCGCATACATTTTGTGCGTCTTTTAGATCAACAGCTGCGGCGCAGTAATCTTCGTCATCATCCTGTTCCCAGTTTTTCATAAACAGGCCTTCGACCTGATAACCCCGATCTATTAGAACCTGGGCGGCAACAGAAGAATCAACGCCACCAGACATGCCAACAATGACACGCCTGTTATTAGTGGCTTCATTCGACATGGTTTTTAAACTGGGTTTTTGAGTTGCCAATAATATCAATGGCTTTATTTTTTAGTTTTTTAACTGTTTTTTCGTTTTTCCAGGATTTCAAATATTGCATTTCTGGCGTTTCGCCAAAATCCGTTTTATTTGCGTCTAAAGCATAAAGTTCACCGCTTCTATGATCCTGAATAACAACGATATATTCTTTCATTCCTGACCAGGAAGATCGTCGCTCAGTTTTTCTTAAAAAATGATGGCGAATCAGATTCTGATCCAGAAGCAGGCTGATATAGGCTTTATAGTTTAAAGCCTGATCTTTATTACTCATTCGGTCATGCAGGTCTTCAGCAGAATATTTTTTGACTGATCTTTCGGCAAGAATATTAAGTGATATCTTTTCAATGAGTGGCAGTGATTTTAAAATCAGCTTTCTTTCATCGTAGGCTGTTTTAGCCGGCTCTATAAAAACATCTTTGATAGTTGCCCATTTGTCGTCATGGATAACGAGGCGCACGCTGGTTTTACAGTTTCCATCAATACATAATTTTATTGTGGGAGCTGCGTAGCTGTTTTGTAAAAACAGAAATGAACTGATAAATATGAATGTTTTTATTTTCATAAGCTTATTAAAATATCCAGTGGGTATTGATTGCCAGCCAGATAATCATCAATACAACGTAATACCATCGGGCTGCGGAGTTGTGATTCTTTTTCTACCAGTTCTTCTCTTGTCATCCATATTGCGCGAATAATACCTTCATCAAGCGGCTGTTCTGTTTGATGGCTGTGGCATTCACCATAAAACGCAACACGTGAAAAGGTACAGTTGTTTTTCTGTGGATGTTTCCATTGATATATGCCGATTATATATTCAGGTTCAAACTGCCAGGCGGTTTCTTCACTGGTCTCGCGAATTACCGCATCAACCAGAGTTTCATTCGGGTCTAAATGTCCTGCTGGTTGATTATAAACAATTTTACCTTCGGATTTTTCTTCTACGATTAAAAACTTCCCCTGTTTTTCAATAATAGCCGCTACCGTTGCATGTGGTTTCCAGACCATTTACTGCCCCCGGTTACTATTTTTTTTACGTTTCTGTTTCAGATAATTAACAATGGACATGCGCCATAGTAATCGTATTGAAACAAAACCAGCCGCAGAACTAAGAACAGCAAGAGTAAAGCAACCGGTTAAAAAAGGTTTCCATATGGCCAGCATTTCTGTTTCCAGCCATTCGTAACTTAATTCAAAATGAAATTCCAGCTCAGGGCTGCCTAATATCCATGCGCCTAGTTTATAGGCGAAATAAAATAACGGTGGCATAGTAACAGGGTTGCTCAACCAGACCAGTACCACGGAAATAGGTAGATTGCTGTGAACCAGAATCGCCATGCCCGCTGCCAAAGCCATTTGAAATGGCACCGGAACCCAGACAAAAAATAAACCAACCGCAAAAGCCAGGGATACAGATTTACGATTTAAATGCCATAAATTAGGTTCATGTAATAACGAGCCAAACATTTTTAGGGACTTGTGTTCACGTATTTTGTGAGAATCTGGCAGGTATTTCTTGATGAATTTTCTTGGCATTTTATGTGTTAATCTAAGGCTTACATCTGGTTTCAGGAAGAAACGACAATTATCACCTTTTAAGGCGACACACACAAATGACAGGGATGTTATTTAAGCGATTATCAAAATCTGTGCCTGCTTATGCACTGGCTTTTCTGTCGGGCATTATCAGTCTGCAACTGTTTGGCTTTTTACCCGATGGGCTGTGGATTGCTTTTTTGCCAGTGGGGTTATTTATTGCCCTGTTTAATCCAGCCTGTAGATTACCCGGTATTTACGTCGCAGGGTTTCTATGGGCGCTACTTCATGCCCATGGGTATTTTAATCATGTTCTGGCTGAAGAGCTTGCCGGCAAGACAATGCGCGTGCAGGGGCAGATTACAGGTATTCCGAAAAGGGATGGTAGAGTACAGAGATTTGTATTTAAGGTCACACCGGCCGCACAGAATCATCCAGACTTTCATTCACAGAAATTAAAATTAAGCTGGTATGGTCGCCGTGAAAGCCTGACGGCGGGTCAGCACTGGCAGCTTATGGTGAGACTAAAACCACCTCATGGTTTTATGAATCCCGGGGGATTCGATTATGAGCGCTGGCTATATCAAAATAGAATCCACGCTTCGGGCTATGTTCGAAAACATGCTTCAAATAAACAGATTTCAGCGCCGGAGAAATATTCAATAGATCGAATGCGTCAGTCTATTCTGACTCATATTTCTGCCAGCACAGGCGATTTTCCTGGCCTGATTGCCGCTCTTGCCGTGGGGCATAAGGGCAATATTCCAGCAGAGCAGTGGCAGGTACTGACCCGCACAGGCACCAGTCATCTAATGGCTATTTCGGGACTTCATATTGGGCTGATTGCGGCATGGGTGTTCTGGCTTGTTCGGCGCACTGTCCCCGCCTTTGTACTTAAAAAACAGCCAGGCGCGCAGCCCGCAGCATTGGTTTCACTCATTGCCGCGGGCTTCTATGCCTTGCTAGCCGGCTTTGCCATCCCGACTCAAAGGGCAATGGTGATGCTGGCTGTGGTATTAGGTGCATTGCTGTTCAGGCGGCAACTCAGGCCTTTAAATAGTTTGAGCTGGGCTTTGATTGCGGTTTTAGTGCTTGACCCTGTTGCTGTATTAGCGCCGGGATTCTGGTTCTCATTTATGGCGGTGGCGGTGATTGCCTACTGTTTCAGTGGGCGGCTGCTCAGACTATCGGGGCTGATGCAATGGGGGCGATTGCAATGGGTTATCGCTCTGGCATTATTTCCCATTTCACTTTTTCTGTTTCAACAAACTTCACTGGTTGCGCCATTGGCAAACCTGTTATTTGTACCCTGGGCGACAGTGGTCATTGTGCCATTAATATTGCTGGCCAGTCTGTCATTGCTGTTTTCAATAGATCTGGCTCAGTGGTTATATCAACTGGCTGAAGCAGCATTTAATCTTATCTGGCCGATGTTGCAGTGGTTATCAGAACTGGGTATGGCCAGCTGGCAACAGGCTCAGGCTCCACTGGGCCATATACTGCTGGCCAGTCTGGGTGTGATTCTGTTGCTGGCGCCAAAAGGTTTGAGTCACCGCTGGCTGGGGCTGATAATGCTGCTACCCTGCCTGCTGTATCGAACTGAGTTACCAGAGAAGGGAGATGTGTGGGTTGATACACTGGATGTGGGGCAGGGGCTGGCCATAGTGGTACAGACCCGACAACATACTCTTATCTATGATACGGGACCAAAATTCAGTGCCACATTTGATACCGGAGACCGGGTGATCGTGCCCTATCTAAAGCAAAAAGGTATCAACAGGGTGGATAAACTGATTATCAGTCACGGTGATAATGATCATATAGGCGGGGCAGCATCTTTGCTTGAACAGGTAAAAGTTACACAGGTTTCAGGTCAGGGCATTGAGCGTCTTAGTCATAATAATAAAACGAACTGCGCCAGAGGCCAGAAATGGCGCTGGGATCAGGTTGATTTTGAAATTCTGCATCCAGATTCGAAATATAAAAAGCGCAATAACCGGGGCTGCGTTTTGCGAATCAGTAATGCTAAAGCCAGCGTATTAATTGCCGCAGACATCGAACGTAAAATTGAACGAAAAATGGTCAAATTTTATCCAGATAAACTTAAATCAGATGCATTATTAGTACCCCATCATGGCAGCAATACCTCATCTTCAATGGCATTTATTAAGGCAGTTAAGCCTGATTACGCCATTATCTCAGCCGGTTATAAAAATAGATTTAAACATCCCAGAGCCAAAGTGCTTAATCGTTATAAATCTCTGGGGATTAAAATTAGCAATACAGCCGAGCTTGGCACGATACTTTTAAAGCTGGATGGAGATGAGGGCATTAAAGCCCCTCGGTCATATCGAACAAAGAGCCGCCATTATTGGAATCATCGCCATCTATAAAGTATCATGTGGCGCAATATTCCTATTCTTTGTAAGGGCTGATTATCGTGTTTGAAATGGTTAAAGCAGGGGGCTGGTTGATGTTCCCCATTATTGCCTGCTCCATTATTGCGTTTGGTATTATTTTAGAGCGCTTCTGGGCACTGCAAAAAAAGAAAGTCATTCCCAGACATCTGGTGGCCACTATCTGGCACTGGGTCAAAGAAGGCCAGTTAGAACGTTCAAAAATTGAAGATATCAGCAAGCAGTCAGCACTGGGCAAAATTCTTGCTTCAGGTTTAAATAATCGCCACCTTGATCGAGATCGCATTAAGGAAAGTATCGAAGAAAGTGGTCGCCAGGTTGTGCATGAGCTGGAACGTTTTTTAAACACCCTGGGAACCATTGCTTCTATTTCGCCGCTACTCGGTTTGCTGGGCACAGTTATTGGTATGATTAAAGTATTCAATGCCATTACCAGTTCGGGTGTGGGTAATGCCGCTCCCCTTGCTGGTGGTATTTCACAGGCTTTAATTACCACCGCTGCAGGATTATCTGTGGCCATTATTGCATTAATGTTCCATCGTTATTTTCGTGGTCGGGTTGATGAGCTGGTAGTAAAAATGGAAGAAGAAGCGATTAAAATGGTGGATGTTTTACATAATAACAGAAGCGTTACCGCCGCCAGTTCAACGGAGAAAGCGGCTTGAATTTAAAACCCGAACATCGTGACGAGATAGACTTAAATCTCACGCCTTTAATTGATGTGGTTTTTTTATTGCTGATTTTTTTTATGGTATCGACAACATTTGAGCAGCAGTCCAGACTTAAAATTGAATTGCCAGAGGCTTCTTCTCAGGCCAGTAAAAAACAGGCAGACACCGTTGTTATTGGCATTGATGCGAAAGGCCGATTTTTTATCAATGATCGCCAGTTAGTAAATACGCAATTTAAAACATTAAAAATGGCATTAATGAAAACCGTAGGCAAAAATAAAGATGTGCCTCTGGTTCTTAAAGCTGATGCAAAAACACCTCATCAGGCTGTTGTTATGGCAATGGATGCTGCGGCACAACTTGGTCTGACTCGTCTGTCTATTGCTACTTTAGAAAACCACTCAAAATAATTCATGTCATCATCTGAAAATTCGACAAAATTTAGTGTCATCTATCGTCGCCTGTTGAGCTACACCTTTGGCTACTGGCAGGTTTTTCTGATTTCAATAATCGGCATGATACTGGTTGCTATTTCACAACCGGCATTTGCTGCTTTAATGGAACCGATTCTGAATGGCGGCTTTATAGAAAAAGATCCAGAAGTAATTCGCATGGTGCCATTTATGGTCATCGGTGTTTTTCTGGTGCGCGCAATTTCAGGATTTATTTCAGATTATGGTATGGCCTGGATAGGGCGACAAATTATTCGTCAGATGCGCGATGAAATGTTTAATAAACTATTACTGTTGCCCAATTATTTTTATGATATTAATTCCACCGGCAGCACCATATCAAGATTTACATTTGATGTAGAACAACTGGCTGAAGCGGTGACCACAGCTATTACCATAATTATTCGTGATGCCTTAATGATTGTAAGTTTAATTGGCTGGATGTTTTATTTAAGTCCAAAGCTGGCGATTGTGTTTCTGGTGCTAGGCCCTGTTATTGCATTTATGATTTCACTGGTATCCACGCGGTTTAGAAAAATAAGCAAACGCATACAACTTTCTATGGGGCAGATTACTCATGTACTAGAAGAGTCAATTCAGGCTCAACGAGTGGTTAAAATATTTGGTGGCCAGAAATACGAGCAGGATCGTTTTGCCATCAACAATGAACAGAATCGCAGACAGAATATGCGATTAAAGGCTACATCCTCTATTAGTACATCACTGATTCAGGTTATTGTAGCTTTCGCTCTCGCGGGTATTATTTATGCGGCCACCCTTGAAGGATTAAAAGATAATATTGGTGCGGGTGAATTCATGTCATTTATGACAGCGATGATGATGTTGTTTGCACCACTTAAACGCATTACCAATATTACCGCTGTTATGCAAAAAGGCGTGGCGGCGGCGGAAAGTGTATTTGATTTACTGGATCAGGAAATTGAAAAAGACACAGGTAAAGATCAGCTGGATCGAGTGAGTGGAGCCATTGCATTTAATGATGTGAGTTTTAGTTATAAAAAAGATACGGACGTACTTAAATCAATTAATTTAAATATCGAAGCAGGGCAGACTATTGCTTTTGTTGGTCGTTCAGGCAGTGGCAAAACCACACTGGTTAATTTATTGCCACGATTTTATGATGCCTATCGAGGTGGTATCTCGATAGATAATAAAGATATTCGTGAATACACTTTATCAAACCTACGTAATCAAATTGCCTATGTGGGTCAGGATATAGTTTTATTTAATGATACAGTGGCACACAATATTGCTTACGGTCGGTTAGGTGATGTGAGCGATGAAGAAATAATCAGTGCGGCAAAATCTGCTTACGCTTATGACTTTATTAATGAGATGAGTGATGGCATGCAAACCATGGTGGGCGAAAAAGGTGTGATGTTATCCGGCGGTCAGCGCCAGCGCATTGCTATTGCCCGTGCCTTATTAAAAGACGCGCCTGTTTTAATTATGGATGAAGCGACATCGGCATTAGATACAGAATCAGAGCGTTATATTCAGTCGGCACTGGAAGAGTTAATAAAAGATAGAACCACGCTGGTTATTGCTCACAGATTATCCACTATAGAAAATGCTGATTTGATTGTGGTAATGGATCATGGCTGTATTGTTGAAACAGGAAGTCATAAAGAACTGCTGAAAAAAGATGGGCATTATGCGGCCTTACATAAAATGCAGTTTTCTGAGCAGGATTGATCAGCCCTGATCAGAAAATCAAAAGACTAACGCAAATGAACGCAAAATCCGCAAATGAACGCAAATAAAAACTAATGCATCCTGACTCATACTGGTACCAGAGAAATTTTATTTCATGGTTATTGTTGCCCTTAACAGGTTTGTTTCTTGTTATCAGCTTTACTCGTAAGCTGTTATTTAAAGCAGGTTTATTAAAGTCTGTTAAATTATCTGTGCCCGTCATTGTGGTGGGTAACATAACAGTAGGCGGCACAGGTAAAACACCCTTAATTATTGAATTATGTAAACAGTTATCTAAAGCGGGTTTTAAGCCCGGTGTTGTCAGTAGAGGTTATGGCGGGCAATCTAAAACCTGGCCGGTTGATATTTCACAATGTTCTGATCCATTACTAACCGGCGATGAACCGCAGATTATTTATCGACGAACTTCATGTCCGATGGTGGTGGGGCCTGATCGTGTTGCCGCTGCACAGTATTTACTTGATCATTATGACTGCGATGTTATTTTGTCCGATGACGGCTTACAGCATTATCGATTGCAGAGAGATTTTGAAATTGCAGTGGTGGATCAGGCTCGACAGTTTGGTAATGGCTTCTGTTTGCCCGCCGGGCCATTGAGAGAACCTGTGTCGCGATTAAAATCCGTTGATATGGTGATTTATAATGAGGGAGATAAAGCGAATGTTTCTTTCACTGTAGTTGCAGGCCAGCTCCATTCTCTCGTAGGTGAAAAAATCAGTGATTTAATTGAATTTAAACACCATCAGGTGCATGCAGTCGCAGGCATTGGCAATCCTGAACGTTTTTTTAATTTATTGAAACAGGCTGAAATTGACTATATTCCCCATGAGTTTCCTGATCATTATGTATTTCAGCCTAAAGACCTGCAATTTAATGGTGAGTTAGCAGTATTAATGACGGAGAAAGATGCGGTAAAATGTACAAAATTTGCGATGAAGCATTACTGGTATTTACCCATTAATATACAATTGTCAGATTCTGCACAGCAGAAACTGGATCATATAATAGATTTAATTAAAGGTAGTCGGTCTAATGGATAAAAAGTTACTCGATATACTGGTTTGCCCAAAATGCAAAGGTGAACTTAAATACGATAAAAAAGCAGAAGAATTAATCTGTGATACAGATGCTCTGGCTTATCCCGTAAGAGATGGCATTCCGGTTATGCTGGAAGAAGAAGCTCGCTCTTTGTCTGCAAATTCAGCACAAGTCTGATTATTAATGCCACTTCGTTTTAAAGTTGTTATTCCTGCGCGTTACGCTTCAAGTCGTTTCCCCGGCAAACCGTTGGCGGATATCTGTGGTAAAACCATGTTGCAACATGTGTATGAGTGCGCGCAAAAATCAGCTGCGGAACAGGTTGTGATTGCAACCGATGATTCACGTATAGAGTCTGTTGCAAAACAGTTTGGCGCTGATGTTTGTATGACTTCAGCCGATCACCCGACCGGCACCGACAGACTGGCTGAAGTCTGTTTAAAATATAACTGGCACAGTGATGACATCGTAGTTAATTTGCAGGGGGATGAACCCTTAACGCCCGTTGAGCTTTTAAATCAGGTGGCCAAAAATTTGTCGGCACATGAAAAAGCGGGTATGGCTACATTGTCTACACAAATAAAATCTATTGAAGAAATCAATGACCCTAATATTGTAAAAGTAGTGAGTGATGCACAGGGTTACGCGCTTTATTTTAGTCGTGCGGCTATTCCATTCAACAGAGATAGTGACGTCGATTATTCAAATGAACTACTTAAAAACTACCATCGACATTTAGGCATCTATGCTTATCGAGTTGCTTTTCTAAATGCCTATGCCGATATGGAGCCCTGCGCGCTTGAAAGCCTGGAAAAACTGGAGCAGTTACGCGCATTACATAATGGTATTGCCATACACGTTCAACAGGCCTGTTGTCTGCCAGGGCCGGGTATTGATACTCCAGAAGATCTGGTCACTGCCGCTAAATTAATCTGTAAATAAAATTTATGTCTGAACCCACTCAATTTTTTGCTTCCTGCCCCAAGGGCTTTGAAGATCTGTTACGCAATGAGCTTAAAGAATTAGGCATTGAGCAGGTTAAAGACTCTTTTTCAGGCGTGCCTTTTGAAGGTGAATTAAAAGATGCCTACAAGGCCTGCCTGTGGTCAAGATTAGCCAGTCGTATTTTAATGCCACTATTAAGTTTTGAGGCAGAGAATGAAGATGAACTGTATAAACATGTTCAGCAAATAGACTGGTCAGAACATTTAGATGTGAGTGGAACATTAGCGGTTAATTCGCAACTTATAAATTCAACAATTAATAATAGTCAATACGCTGCATTAAAAGTGAAAGATGCCATAGTCGATCAGTTTATGGCGCGAGAAAATGAACGACCATCGGTTGATCGTGATACGCCGGATATTCGCATCAATCTTTTTATTAATAAAGATCAGGCAATTTTAAGTCTGGATTTATCAGGTGACCCACTGCATAAAAGAGGTTATAGAAAGTCCCATGTTGCAGCGCCAATGAAAGAAAATCTGGCTGCTGCTGTTTTAATTCGGGCAGGCTGGCCTAATGAATCTAAAGTTCTGGTTGATCCTATGTGTGGCTCAGGTACTTTATTAATTGAAGCAGCTTTTATGGCGCTTGATATTGCACCGGGGCTGCGACGGAAATATTTTGGTTTTATAAACTGGAAAGGGCATGACGGGTCGCTCTGGAATGAATTAAAAAGAGAAGCTCAACAGGCAAGAGATTTAAACCTGAATAAAATTTCTCTGGATATTAAAGGTTATGATGAATCACTGGATTCCATACGTGCCGCTAATTTTAATATTGAAGCAGCAGGGCTTGAAGATTTTATAACCGTTGACCAAAGAAATATTGCATCCTGTCAGGCTCCTGATAGTGAGGAAGCTGGGCTGGTAGTGGTAAATCCACCTTATGGTGAAAGACTGGGCGAAGTACGCGAGCTTGGATATTTATATGCAGACCTGGGCGATTGCTGGAAACAGCATTTTAATGGCTGGGCCTGCTCATTATTTACCGGCAATATGGAACTGGCAAAACAGGTTGGCCTGCGTTCGCATAAAGACAATACACTTTATAACGGTCCCATAAAATGTAAGCTGTTTCATTATAAAATTAATAAGAAAAAGCCAGAGTCCGGTAGCCCCAAAGCAATAGAAAAAGATAATGAATCAAAGGCGATGATTGCTAATCGTCTGAAAAAGAATTTTAAACACTTATCAAAGTGGGCCAGACGCAATAAAATTGAGTGTTACCGAGTTTATGATGCAGACCTGCCTGAGTTTTCGGCAGCGATAGATATTTATAAAGACTGGATTCATGTGCAGGAATATCAGGCTCCCGCTTCAATTGATATTCGTAAAGCGCGGCAACGTTTTAAACATATTGTTGATGTGATACCAGAAGTGCTGAGTGTGGATAAAAGTCATATGGTGATTAAACAGCGCCAGCAGCAGAAAGGTCAGAATCAATATGAAAGGCAGGCCAATAAGGGTTATGAATTTACAGTTGAAGAAAATAATCTTAAATTTATAATTAACCTTGATGATTATCTTGATACCGGCCTGTTTCTGGATCACCGTGATATACGGGCAAGAATTCGTGATATGTCTGATGGCATGGATGTGCTTAATCTGTTTGCTTATACTGGCTCAGTTTCGGTTTATGCCGCTGCGGGAGGCGCTAAATCGGTCACTACCATTGATATGTCGAATACTTATTTGGAGTGGGCTAAACAGAACTTTAAGCTGAATGGGTTAAATTCAGATAGTTATTATTTTATAAAATCAGATTGTATGAAGTGGTTAAAAGCACAGAACTCACAAACTAAAACCTACGATCTTATTTTTGTTGATCCACCCACATTTTCTAATTCTAAATCTATGGAAGATGTTTTTGATATTCAGAAAGACCACGCCTATTTAATTAAACAATGTATGAAATTACTTAATCCGGGTGGCGTGCTGATATTTTCTAATAATTTTAGAAAATTCAGGTTAGATACTAAAGCTCTGCAAGATTATCATATTGAAAATATCACCAGACAAACCATGCCAGAAGATTTTAAACGCAATCAGAAAATCCATAATTGCTGGTTTATTCAATAAGTCAGGGATGCTCTGATCAAGCTTGATTAGAGTATCCCTGACTTAATTTAATGCCGAGATTTATCTCTACTGTTCCACATCTCATTAGCCTGCTGCAATGCTGCATCCGGTGTGTCGGCTTTTTTCATTAAGCGCAGAGCAATGGCAGCGGTTGCAGTAATGGCCGCTTCTGCGTATTCATCGGTTTCTTCACCGCGCCAGATGGCTGCCAGACGACTGGGATCAATGCTGGCTTCTTTTACATGACGTTTTTCAAATAAAGGTGGCCAGACTTCATCTGACATTTCTTTATTAATCACATAAGAAACAGTGCACTCAGTATCCGGGTTGCGTTCAACTTCGCCGGCTTCACCTTTAAATACTGCAATATCGGCTTCACCTAAAATCTGTTCAGCTTCCTGATGTACTTTTTGATAGCCGGGATGAAATATGGCCTGAATAGAACAGGGTGCATTGAGCGGGTTGATCATTCGTCCCACTGTATGTATGGGAGAGCGTAAACCCAGATAAGGACGTAACTCGATAATATCTTTTAAGCGCTGGCTGATTGCGCCTAATGTCATGTAACAGAAATTAGATTGTTGAATCTGTTTTTGTGCATCATTAATGGATTCACTAATATCAACACCCAGGGGTTTTAATACCTCGGATGTGTAAATACGTCCGGGAGTATGACCTTCAGCTCCATGCATGCAAACTTTAATATTGTTTTCTGCCAGCAGCAAAGCGCTCAAAACATACCACGGAGAATGACGGCGTTTACCTGCATAGGATGACCAGTCAAGATCAGCTTCTACTGCTGTTGATGCACTAATAAAATTTCGAATGGCTTTAACAAAACCGGCTACTTCTTCTGCTGTTTCTTCTTTGACGCGAAGCAGCATTAAAAAAGCCCCCAGCTGTTCAGGGGTTACCTTGTCGTTTAACACCATAGTCATGGAATCAAAGGCTTCGTCAACGGTAAGCGCGCGGGAGCCATTTTTACCTTTGCCCAGTATTCTTATATAGGGTGCGAATGGATGTTCTTCTTGCATGTTATGTAACAACCTTAAAAATTGAGTTTGAATCTAGACCATGGATATTAACAGGATAACAAAACCGATAACGGCCAGAACAGGAATAATAAATCCCATCCAGTCCTGCATGCTTCCTTTTGGTGAGTTTTTTACCGCATGGCGCATGCGTGGAAAAAGAAAGATAATCATTGCGCCCAGAAATAGCGCACTGCCAATATATGTCCAGTCCATAATGTTAAATCACCTTTTAGTTACTACTTTTATTACCTGTGATATTGCAGCATAACGTATATCCTGCACATAGCCACTCCTACTCATCCATGCGTCCACGACATACTGTACATCCTGTACATAGTCGTTCCTACGCATCCATGCGCCCACGACATACCGTACATCCTGTACATAAAAAAAGCCCCGTAAAGTAGGGGCTTTTTTTATAAATATTTCAAAAAATCTAATCGTCAGAGAAAGCACCTAAAAGATGCAGTAATGCCTGGAACAGATTAAGAATTGAGAGAAACAGGCTGGCTGTTGCCATAATGTAATTGGTTTCACCGCCATGAATTAATGCAGATGTTTGATATAAAATGAGGCCGCTCATAATCAGTACAATAGCCGCATTCACAACCAGGAACATAACCGGCATTTGCAGGAATATATTTAGTAACGCTGCACCTAATACAACCAGCAAACCCACCATTAAAAAACCGCCCATAAAGCTGAAGTCTTTACGTGTAGTCAGTGCGTAGCCAGACAGACCAAGGAAGATAACTCCTGTTCCACCTAATGCTGTGGTCACGATAGTGGGGTTAACCGCAAGGTAGTGACTTACCACAGGGCCCAGGCCCAGACCCAGCAGACCTGTGAAAGCAAAAACAACAGGAATACCTGCAGCTGAGTTTGCGGTACGAGGTAAAACAAACCAGAGTATGACAATAGCAGCGACATCAGCAACCAGGGCGGCGCCATAACCTAATCCCATAGCGACACTGGTAGCTGCCATAATGCCACTAAATATAAGAGTCATAGATAGCAGTACATAAGTATTTTTAAGTACTTTATTAGTAGCAAGAATTGATTCCTGACTACGACTAAAGGAGATGTTTTGATCGTTCATAGACCTTCCTGTTTTATTGATTTATCAATTAGTTAGCGTGATAATCAGCTTATCACTAAAAGTAAGACCGGGTAAAGCATTCTATAGTTCCTTATTTTGGGGCTGGCTATGGTTTTTCAAGGTCTTTTCATGTATTCTTCCGCCCCTCAACGCAAAGCGCTGAACAGGAGAGGTGGCAGAGTGGTCGAATGCACCGGTCTTGAAAACCGGCGTCGGTTTATCCCGACCCAGGGTTCGAATCCCTGCCTCTCCGCCATACAAGTAATAAAATCAATAGTTTAGGGCTGGTAATCTGATCAGCCCAACATAATACCCAACAAAAACAAAACACACCCAACTAGTTACTACAAATCCAGGAAGCTGATTTTTGCCGCATTATATTTTGTATGGTAATTTTCGTAAAACAATAAATAAGGATATGAATATGAATCTTAATAAGAGCCTCGGCAGGGCTGTTGTTTTAATTAATTTAGCATTCATTGTTTCGGGCTGTATTGCTCTTGAACCCCCTGAGGTTGCGACAGTTAAACCTGATAACCCAGTAAAAAGTGTTAGCAAAGAGGATGCTTTACGAATTAAGGAAGATAAAGCTCAGCTTATTAAGTATCAGTTAATATGTGAGAAAGCTATATCTAAAAAAATAGATGATCATGCTTGTAAACAATATATATACTTGGCGGCATACTTTCCTTATGAATCTGAAGAGAAAAAAATAAGAGAAAAATATTTAGAATATATCTCACCAAAAAAAGCAAAAAAGAGAAAAATAAATCAAAAGAGAATAAGAGATAAAAAGAGATATTCTCCACCCAATATATCTAAAATCAGTACTAATAAGCTTTGCTTGAAATTTAGGGATGTAGTAAATAGTAAAGGCTCCCCTGGTAATGTTTTATTAGATAAAAATATATATAAAGAATTAAAAAAACGCGGATTTAAAACTAAAGATATAAATAAGGCACGTAAGGGCGTTGTTTCAATAGGCGCACCAGTATGTATGCTTTATGCTACATGGGGAAAGCCTGATCAAGAAAATAGAACGGTTAATAAATACGTAACTAGAATTCAGCATGTTTATCCAGGCTCAAGTAAATATAAAAAAAATTATTTTTATAGCAGTAATGGAAAAATTACGTCATGGCAAGATTAATATTTTTGCATTAATTCAGACCAACTAAAATATTTATATAAATACACCATGAGTATTTATAGTGAAGAAAAATATTACCCTCAACAAAATGGAAATGAATTATGAAAATTTTATTATTATCTTTATTATTTAGCTTAATAAGCGCCTGCTTTGTTATACCAAACTCAACACCAATCTATGATGATTTTATTACGCTTGTGGCAAAAGATGTGAATTTAGGTGGTCAGTCTCTATACAAGAATGAAAAATTAAATCATTATAAACTCGATGGTATAGATGCGTATTGCAAGGAACCATCAATGGGTAGTGGTGTATACCGTTGTTTTTCTATTGAAAATAATATGCTTGTTAATGGATATAATCCATACACATCGACATGGGAAGCATTAAAGTTACCTGTAAAAGTTATTCAAAAACACCTGTAAATACAACATCAGTTATAAGCTAAAAACACGATAACATACCAGATATGACTAGCAAGTAGCTTTACACCTTAAAAAGGAGCTAAAGCTGATATTATTATCTTTTTGCCTTCTTTAATTATTTAACATCCACCCATGGTAAATATATATAAAGGTTACCGCATAGCGGTATAGGGATTTAACAAAAAAAGCTCAGACTGTACCGTATAGTGGTTTAATTAATTGCCTGCTTTCATCTCACTATTCCGTATAGTGGCACAAGTTAAACCGTATAGCGGTACAGCATAACTAATATTCAGGGTTATGGCCTTGCTTCCAGTATGCCAATGCTGCCTTAGTTGCTTTTCTATCCAGCTTGCCTTTGCACTCATCAATAGGCCAAAGTGTAAGCGCATAAAGATTACATTTGTTACGACCACCTTGACGTGTTAATACAAGCCACCCTTTTTCTAATAACTCATTTTTAGCCTTGGTTATCGTGTCATTGGAGTTCCATCCCCATTTCTTCATTGTTTTAAGTGTGAAATCAATATCACCATTATTCCCTCCAAAGTATCTCCCGTTTGCACAAGCCAATAATGCCTGTGCTTTGATGCTTAGATTTCTGTAGTGTTTAGAATTTATTGCTTGGTGGGGCATACGAGCAAATGAGCCAATATTTTTCCGCCCTTTAACTTTCTCTCTTTTCTCCATGGTTAATTACCAAGCTCTGATTTCCGTAAAAAATAATCTCGATCTTTTTTATCTATCCAGTATATTTTTACACTGGTAGGATTACCTTGATACCCTGAAACTGTTACCCGTTTTCGTTGAATTGTAATGTGGTATTTTTTTTCAATTGTGCTGACGGTACTATGAAGGCAATGATCGTGTAGCTCCTTTTCCGCATTAAACCGGTGACCTCGCCAGCCACTTAAAAACGCCTTAAACACACGATTTATTTTTGTTGTGTTATTATCACTATTGTCTACATAGCGGCTGGCTTCATTATTGGGGTTGGCCGTTTTCATTCATTTGCCCCCTGTTTTTCAATATATGTCTTACTTGACTTGGTTCTAATGGGAAATAATGGACAGGTGCGGGAGGTGCATTTTTCGACCTGTTTTCGCCATGTTCCCTCTGAGTAAGGGTCATATATGCATTCTGCACATTTTGCGTCTATTTTTCCTCTTAAACCTGCTTTGCTGGCTAGTCTATTGATGGTTTTGTAAAGGTGGTTATCCTGATTCATGACTGAGCTTCCTGTTTTGTTTCCCATTCTTCTATTAGGGAAATCTTAAAGCGACTACAGCCAGGTGATAAAATAACGGGCTTTGGAAACCCTTGATCTTTAATCCAACGCCAAATAGTACAGCGCCCAACTTTGTAGCGGTCGGCTACTTGCTTGTCTGATAAATAGGTATCACTTTTCATTAGTCTGTTCCTGTTAAAAGTAGTTAGTAACAGTCTCAGAGCTTATTAAGGGATTCCCATTAGCGGCGCTAACGGGTAAAAAATTATTTATTTAATGATGCTTTGTATTTTGCAATATTATTTTGAATTGTCTTATTTGTAATCTTTTGCGTCGTTCCATTTTCATCTTTATGGTACAAACAATCTTGCTGTTTTTTTTCATCCCAATCTACATACATTTCACTGAAAGGGGATTCATAATTTTTATCATCTAATATAGACGGAATTAAATCCCAGTATTCATAGAGTTTATTGTCTGGATAATTTAAGCAAAGATGTTTTATAAAATCATCTCTCCATGGTTTAGGTCTATCTTTTTTTGCGTTACCCGTATTTCCACTTGATTCAGTACTATACACTTTTAAAAGCGTAGTCAGTTCACCAAGTTCAAAAGCCAGCATTGATATATTATTTTTCTGTCCAGGGGTTTTAAGCAGTTCAATATTGCTTAGTATTTTAGCCGCCAAACCTTCGGGGCTATCATGCTTAAAATTGCGTTTCTTAATAACATAACTATCTAAAAGATATTGCCCGTTTTCATCCTCATATATTGGGCTAATTGGCAAATCTGCTTTTTTCAATATATCCGTTGCTCTTATAGTCGCCCCTAAAATAACATTCTCAAAAGTTCGCCATTCCGTAGGATGTGTGTTTGCAAGATATTCAGCAAATTTAAACTGGTCTTTACGTGAATCAGAGTCTGGCTTTGTAATTTTAATTCTTGAAAATCGTTTACCTTTAATTTCCTCATTCATTTTCCAGCCTTCCTTTTGCTAATAGATACCACTTCACCCTGAGTCTTTACGGTATTGCAGAACTTCGCCCACTGTTGCATTAACAGGGTTCTTTTAGCTATCAGATCACCACGCCTATAGGCTGCCTCTACTTTATTGCCTATGGTATGCGCCAGCGCCATTTCAGCTACGTTATGCGGAAAGTTAGTTTCTTCGGCGCACCAGTCGCGAAAGGTAGATCGGAACCCGTGTGGGACAGCCTGTGCCTTCATACGCCTAACAACGGCTGACAGTGCCATATCAGATAAAGCGCCGCCCCTGGGCGCAGGGAACAGGTGTTCATCATCTTTCATAACGGGTAATGCTTTTAATAGTTTTATTGCTTCTTTTGATAATGGGACTTGATGTTCTTTGCCTGCTTTCATGCGTTCGGCAGGTATTACCCATAGCCCTGCTTTAATATCTATCTCCGGCCATATTGCATGACGTATTTCACCTGAGCGGGTGGCGGTTAAAATAAGAAACTCCAAGGCTTTTGCGGCAGTGCCTGTTTTTTGCTTTAGGTCTTGCATAAACGCGCCTAGCTCTTCTCTGGGCAATGCCTTGTGATGTTTTACTTTCGTTACCTTGCCAGGCTTTGGTAATATATTATCCAGGTGGCCTTTCCATCGTGCGGGGTTTTCGCTCGTTCGGTATCCGCTAACCGTTGCCCAGTTAAGTACATTTTCAATTCTTCCCCTTACTCGTTTTGCAGTCTCTGTTTTTACTAACCATATTGGCTCTAAAATTTGCAGGATATGAGAAAGGTCTATTTCTGATACGGGTATTTTTCCAATTATTGGATTTGCATAAGTACTCAGAGTAGTTGCCCATTGCGCTGCGTGTTTTTTGTTTCTGAATTCAATGGTTTTATTGGCTAGGCATCGTTTAGCTGCTTCATCAAAATTAATACGGCTGGCCTGTTCTGTTTTTAGTCGGTTATTTGTGGCTCGTTGTTCCTCTATTGGGTCAATGCCTTGTTTAATCTTTTTGCGTAGGTCACGGGCATTGTCTCTGGCAGTGGCGAGGCTTGTATCAGGATAGCCACCTAAACCAATATCACGGCGCATAGTGCCTATTGAAGCGCGTAGAATCCATGATCGCGTCCCTGTTGGGTTTACTTGCAACAAAAGCCCAGCCACACCCCCCACAGCATGGTGCCCTCTCTTGGTGATTTTCTTGATTTCTATAGCAGTTAATTCTTTGGCTTTTTTTGGCATTTTCAGTTCTCGCATCTAACTCGGAATTTTCAACCTGAATATAATCAATTAGATAGCTTTGTAGCGCGCTTTACCCAACATCGTTTTTAAGCAAATGGAAGTAAAAACTATGAACCCAACAATCTACCCAACATAAAATAGAGTAATTTAATGATATTGGATGAAACGGGATAAGACAAGTATTTTGTTCTAAATACTATAAATGTAGGGATAAAGTGGAATTAATGACACTTAATGAGACGTGTTAATATGGGGCAATGGCTGCCTGCCTCTCCGCCATAAACAAAGCCACCCAAACAGGGTGGCTTTTTTTATGGCGGAGAGGCAGGCCATGAAGAGAACCCTTGTTCGAAAAAATCACAAGGAGCGATTTTTAACATAGTGATGCTTTTTATCGCTATGGCCCCGAAGGCTCCTACATGGATGCAGGTGTTAGAGCAACGCAGGAGCAGTTGCCGAGATGAGGGCATGGACAGCCCGAATAATCCCTGCTTCAGTTTATACTGCAGATACAACCACCATAATCTTCAAACAATGTAGCTTTTTTATAGCAAAAAGACGTTCACTGATAAGCACATAAATTCAATATACAGAATAGCTATAAAATACACCCTCTATGTATGAAATCATTACATAAATTCATATCAACCTAGTAATTAACTGATTTTTTTGCTATTTTCCACCCAGACAAAAATTAAATGATATAAATATCTGGAGAAAAAGGGCTATGCCTGATTTATTCTCATTAGAATGGGCTGAGAAATATAAAACTATCTGGAATAGCAGCGAAGGAATCGCAAGTGAGCTGGCTCGAATTGGTTTTAGCTCCGTGGTTGCTTTTGGCCTGGAAGAAGAAGACGAACCCAGGTGTGTTCTTACTGTATCTAATGGCCAGGTTGTTCATATAGGGACGCATAAAGGTGAGTCAATTAACTGGGATTTACGCGCAAGTGATGAATACTGGTCACACCTGCTGGAGAAGCCACCTGGCTTAATGAAGTTGGGGCTTGCTTATACATCCCGGAAGCTGAAATTTAAAAAAGGTGATTATGTGGCTATGGTTCGAGACCCTGGCTTATCTATGGCCTTTGTAAAAAGCTTTGCGTTAATGAATAAAGCATTATCCTGACCTTTGAGTTTTTCTCGCTACTTTTATTAAAATTTTAGCGTTCTCACCATTTGTTTCATTTTTTCTACTAATTTATTATTGTGTTTTGATTTGAATTTTAGGTTAATATAAATTTTTGTTATTAATTCAATAGAGTTTTTTTGTTCTGGAAAAAACCTGGCTGCCCGCAAAGAAAAATCAACCGGCCCTTCGTAGACGTTTCTAGTTAAGCCATTTTTAGATAACTTGCTGCAGAATTGATTGTATATTTTCTGTAATGGATCGACGCTTATTTTGGGCGTGGATTTAAGAAGATAGAAAGTAATAATCATACCCGAAAAAAACATCATTATGACCATGGCAATAGCAATATCAGATAAATTCATATCTGTATTAAAAATGGATGATAAAAATTCATGCTGTAATTTTGAATTGTAACCAACCACCCATTGCTTCCAGCTATTGTCTATAGCATCCCAGTAGAGTATTAATTTTTTAAACGGTCCATTATCAAGATACATATAAAAAGGGCGGTAGTCATTCTGGCTTAAAGCTGAATTAAGATTTTTTTCTACTCTTTCGGGGGCTATTGATGCGGTAGGGTCAATTCGAACCCATCCTTTATTTTTTAACCAGACTTCAGTCCACGCGTGAGCATCACTTTGTTTCACAGTTAAATACTGGTTGACGGGATTTAACTCCCCTCCCTGATAACCAATGACAATTCTTGAGGGTATGCCTGCTGCACGCATTAGAAAAGCAAAGCTACTGGCATAATGTTCACAGAAACCTTTTTTGGTTTTAAACAGAAATTGATCAATAGAGTTGTAACCAGGCGTGAGTGGTGGGCGTAAAGTATAGGAAAATTTATTTTTGTTAAAGTATTTCAATGCATGGTTTACTACTAATTGAGGGCTGTTGAATTTTATTTTCCATTCTTTAGCCATAGCAATGGTTTCTGGATTTCCTGTTTCAGGTATTTTTAAACCGGTATTAATTTCCCATGCCGATAATTTTTTCTGAATTCTATAATTTAAAACTGAACTAAGGCTGTACTGATATAGAGATTCAATTTTGTTTTTTGATCGTAATAAAAAATCAGCATTATATTCACTGTTTTCAGGAGAATTTATGGGCATGTCCAGCGCAAACAGATATTTTTTATCATGGGGTTCCAGTGTGATTGTGTACTCTACAACTTGTTTGCTTCCTTCAATAGTAGGAGTGGCGTTGAAATTTTGTTTTCCCTGTTCCCAGTTTCGCCCATCAAAATTCCAGAGTACCATTGCTCTCCAGTATAATTTATTCTGTGGTGGAAGCTTATCTTTAAATTTAACCCTGAATGCAACATCATTTGACTGTATAAGTTGAGATATGTTTCCTGGCGACATGGTGTTACTAAGGCCAGATCTTGCGCTCTTTGAATCGTCAGGTAATTCCCATAAAGGGCCGGGTATGCGTGGAAATAAAACAAACAATATAAGCATCATGGGTAATGCCTGAAAAACAAGAGTGGCTGATATTTTTATTTTTTGTTTTAAAGTGATAGTCAAATCATCCAGATCAATGCTTATCATGCTCATCACTAAAATAATAACAGTAATAAACATATAGATGACTGTAAGGATAGTTTGAGAGAATAGGAAATTAGTAGTGATAATGAAAAAACTAATCCCGGTTAATAGCATGTAATCTCTTTTGCTTCTGCTTTCCAGGAGCTTTACAGCTAATAAAATAGAGAGGAATGCCGTTCCTGCTGTTTTTCCTAATATGGTTCCATAATAAAAAATAGTGGCGGCTGATATGGATATTGTAATTATAGTGAGTAGAAACTTATTAGGCAGGTATTTTTTATGTTTCACTGTAACAAGGTGCCATAAAAATAAGCTAATAATAGTAAGGCTTATCCATAAAGGGAATCTTTGAAAGTGAGGGGTGATTACTAAAAATAGTGACAAGACCACCCAGAAAGAGGGTGATAATGAAAGTGTTTTTAGCTGTCCTGTTTGAAAAATCATTTTCCAAACAATGCAAGTTCTTTAAGGCAGTTTTGATAGTGATGTAAGCCTGAGTCGGGGTCTATATTTAATGCGGGTAGTTTAAGCCCATATTTTATGCCCTGTTTTTCAGCTTCAATAACCCAGTAACAAATAATAGAAAGGCGTCTTTCTGTCGGCATAGTGTCAGCAAGATCAAACCAGTTTAAGTAAATTTCATCATCAATATTGCTATGAAATTGTTTGGTCTGAAGAACTCCAGTTTTAGCAATGGCTTTCCATGCCAGATGATTTGGCGGGTCTTCTTTCTGGTATTCTCGGATGCCAGAAAAGTCATCATAACCGGGTTGTTGCTGGCTATATATCCCTGATTTATTACTATGTTGAGAGAGCTGAAATGGGTGTTTTTCAGGTGCAGGGTAAACAAGGCATTTCGATTTTAAATTAATCCATGACCATGCATGAAATAGACCTAAAGGAAATTCAGTTGATATTTTTATTTTTTCGAGATTAAAATAACCGCGTTTTGAGGCTTCAATGGGAATTATTATGTTTATCTCATCCTGTTGCTGTAATAAATTACATCGGACAACTGGTGATTTTTCTGTTTCCAGACAAATTGAAAAATGGGATTGTTTTTTATTTGTTTTAATACGGACAGGAAATAATGCAGACTGGCCAACGAATACAGGTTTTGTAGCTAATGATCTAAAATTTAAGTTATTAATATTCTGGTGAGAGTAAATCATGCCAAGAAAACAGATGGATGAAAAAAGAAAAGTAAGCATAAATGCCAGGCTATTTTCATAATTAATAGCGCCAGTTAAAAGAAGGACAAGAATAATAAAAAATGTTACACCATGTTTTGTAGGTAATATATATAATCGCTGCCGAATAATTGATGTTGTATAGTTGGGTTTAGGCATTCGATTGTCTGCCCATTTTTCTATATATGATGACATAGAGGCAGGTATTACTGGCAATCTGGATAGCATGACTAAACAGGAACCTGTTTAATAAGATTAATAATTAAATCATCTACAGATTCCTGCTGATGTTCAGGGTCAACCTGTAATCTATGGGCTGCAACTGAAGGCATAATCTGCTGTACATCTTCAGGTAAAACATGATCTCGTCCATGTAAAAATGCCCAGGCCTGTGCACAACGTTGTAAGGCCAGTCCTGCCCGAGGCGAAAGCCCTGTTGTAAACCATGGAGATAATCTGCTGCTGCGTATTAAAGCCAGCAGATAATCTAAAATTGCTTTAGATACGTGAACCTGGGTAACGGATTTTTGTAAGGTTAATAATTCATTGGTGGATATTATCTTCTCAATATTTTTTAGTGCTTGCCGTCGGTTAGGGTTTTCCAGTAATAGTCTTTCGGCTCTTTGGTCGGGATAGCCTATTTGTATACGCATTAGAAATCTATCCAGTTGTGACTCAGGCAAAGGATAAGTGCCTACCTGTTCAGTTGGATTTTGTGTTGCTATGACAAAAAATGGTTTTGGTAACTTATGCGTTGTGCCATCAAGAGTCACCTGCTGCTCTTCCATGGCTTCTAATAATGCACTTTGAGTTTTAGGTGTGGCGCGATTTATTTCATCGGCTAATAGTGTTTGAGTGAAAATTGGGCCAGAATGAAAATTAAAAGTCTGATTGTTATTATCGAATATAGAAATGCCTAAAACATCAGCAGGCAACATATCGCTGGTGAACTGTATGCGCTGAAATTCTAAATCAAATGTTTTTGCAATGGTCAAGGATAGCGTTGTTTTACCTACACCAGGTAAATCTTCTATTAATAAATGCCCGCCAGCTAATAAACATGTAATGGCCAACTGAATCTGTCTCTGTTTTCCAAGAATAATTTTAGCTATGGTATTTGATGCTTTTTGAAGTAATTCATGGTCAGAATGAGTTGAAAGTGGAGCGTTTACCATATATGTGGTCTCGATGATTATTTTGTTAATGACTGATTCTATGCCCTAGCTGGCCGATTATGGAGATCGTAGAACTACAGATCCACCAATATAAGAAAACCCTTATAAAAGCCTTTTGAGACTTTGAATTTTAATGTCCCGCATAGTTGGCAATGTACAGTGCCTGGCTATCTGTCTTTATTATAGCTATATAAATCGTTGATTTTCAGAGTAATGCTGGAATCTTATGTCTATACTCAGGTAATAAGAATTCTAAAATAAAATACCAATGAGCAAAGATAACATTGCAAGCCCGCACAGTGTCCTATATTAATGCAGATGACAGTATCCGACTGGATAAAATCCCGCCAATACCTGATATTGCGCGGCGATTTATATTGCTTTCAAATAGACAGAAAGTTGACTCTGAGCAAATAAAGGCATTACTTGCTGAGTATCCCGAATTTTTTAATTCATTATTGACAATAATAAATTCAGATCATTTTAACTTAACAACTAAAGTACAGACTATTGATCAGGCAATTGAACTCACAGGGTTTGAACGTGTTTGCCATTTGATGTTATGTCTGGTTGTTTATAAAACATTTAACAGACTCAATATTCGAGGGCTTAATTTAACAGAATACTGGGAAGATTCATTACGTCGAGCAGTGAGTGCTCGTATGATTGGAGAAATTATTGGCCTTGATGGTAGTCGGTGTTTTGCTGCGGGGTTTTTACAGGATCTTGGTTTTCTTCTACTGTTCGTACTAAGCCCAAATAAGGGAGCTTTATGGCCAGAATTTAGAAAAAGAGAGCCTGAAGCTCGATACAGTATGGAACGTAATATTTTTAATATGACTCATGATGAAGCAATGGATTTATTGTGTGACAAATGGAGTTTGCCTGACGATATTAATTTACCAATGAAATATCATCATCAGTCAGATAAAAAAGAATGCCATGTTCTGGAAAATCAATTAAGTCGAGTATTGTATTGCGCTGACTGGTTAACTTCAGTTTATAGTGCTGTTGATAAAAATTTTGTAATTGATAGATGTCGAAATATCTTAATCGATAATTTTGAAATGGAAGGATTTAGAGCAGAAGAAATTTTAGCGGCTATGCCCGATGAGATTGATTTAACTGCTTCTGTTTTATGGATTGAAGTAAAAGACCATATCAAGTTTTCTCAAATTTTGTATAAAGCGAATATCAAACTTTCAGAAGATAATATTAATTTCCAGGAACTCACGCTGAGACTTGATCAGGCTCTGGAAGAAAGGGATAAACTGGCTGCAGAACTAAATAGAGAACTTAGTCTAGCAAGAGAAATTCAAAAAAGCTTATTGCCGTCTGAAATGGGAGATAAATATCCAGTAGTAGGTGTGAATATTTCTGCAAGAGATCTGTCGGGAGATTTCTATGATTATTTTACTTTGGAAGATGGCCGAATATATTTTAATTTAGGTGATGTTTCGGGTAAGGGTGTAAATGCTTCTTTACTAATGGCAAAAACAATCAGCTTATTTAGATGTCTGGGAAAACGTATTGATGATCCAGAGGAGTTATTGTCACAAATTAACATAGAACTATGTGAAACTTCAATACACGGCATGTTTGTCACTATGGTTGCAGGAATTTATAGTCCTGATTCTGGCCAGCTAAAACTGGTCAATGCAGGTAATCCACCAGCCTTGTTGTTTTCCCCTGAAGGACTGGCAAGAGAAATAGACGCTAATGGCCCACCTTTGGGGGTTTTAACTGAGGCGGAATTTCCAGCAGTGGAAATTGATTTAGGGAATGATAGTTTATATATGTTTTCTGATGGTGTGACTGAAGGCCTTGTTAATGAAAATGAAATGCTGGGCATTAGTGGATTATTTAAAACAATTGCAAAGTTAGATTCGAAATTGAGACCAATAGAAAGATTAAATAAAATAACAGATAAATTAAAAGAATCCTCAATACCATTTAGAGATGATGTAACGCTTTTATTATTAGAGGCTATTGATTAACGATGCATCCAATTGAACGAGTGCATCTATTGGCCCATGCGGATAATCTTAAGCCTTTAAGGCATCTGGTAAAAAAACTGTTCAATGAGCAGGGGTGCAATGAGAAAGATCTTAATAGTGTAATTATGGCAATTAATGAAGCCTGTATGAATGTTATTCAGCATGCATATAATACTGAAGATGGTGAAATTATTGTTGACTTTTTAATAAATAAAGATGATCTGATTGTAAGGATTTATGATTTTTCTGAAACCGTAGATACTAATGTGATTAAATCCAGAGATCTAGATGATGTACGGCCAGGTGGTATAGGCGTTCACCTGATGAATGAAGTGATGGATAAAGTTGAATACAAAACAGGAATGGATGGAATGGGAAATCTTCTTGAGTTAACAAAAAAGATTATATCTGATAATAATAAAAACCTGAAAAACGAAGAAAAAAAATTATGAAATACGCTGTTAAAGAATATGATGAAAGTGTTGTCCTCAGTCTTAATGGAGAAGTGGATTTAAGTTGTTCACCTCAGGCCAGGGAACAGATTTTGAAAGAATTAAAAAAAGGAAAGAAATTATTAATTGATTTATCTGATGTTGAATATATAGATAGTTCAGGTGTAGCCAGTCTAGTAGAAGGTTTTCAGGTAGCCAGAATCCAAGATCAGAAATTTGCACTGGTTGGTGTAAGTAAGGCTGCAATGCAGGTCTTGCAGCTGGCAAGATTAGATAAGGTTTTTACTATAATCGACAGTATAGACGATTTTTAATAGATATAAATAGCGATAAATAAATTGAAGCAAATGGTTAACAATATTGGCAAAACAACTGTTCGTACAATAGATGAGCTGGGTTATCTATTTGTGCTGCTTATTGAATCTCTGGGCTGGTTATTTACAGGTAAGTACCGAAATCAACCAGTAAGATTGCGACATATATTTCAGGAGATAATGTCTATAGGTGTGAAATCTGTGCCCATAGCCTGCATATTATGTTTTTCTGTTGGTATGATGTTGGCCATACAGGGGCTTGAAACTTTAAAACCGTATGGTGCTCAGTCACAGGTAATATCAGGTATTGCCTTATCAGTTACACGAGAATTTTCTGCATTGATTATTGCAATTATGGTGGCAGGGCGATCAGGTTCGGCTATTACTGCAAGAATAGGCACTATGCAGGAGTCCCAGGAAGTGGATGCGCTTAGAGTTATGGGTATAGATCCTGTTCGTTATTTAGCCGCACCATTATTTGTTGCGATGTTAATTTCTCTACCCTGTTTAACCATATTAGGTGACTTGCTTGGTATGTTAGGTGGTGCTGTTTATTCATCTTTTGAACTTAATTTATCTATTCCTATTTATATGCAGCGAAGCTTTGATGTTTTAAGTGTTTATGATGTGATGCAGGGATTAATTAAAAGCCTGATATTTGCAGTTATTATAGTGCTGGTAGCCGTTAGTAATGGCTTCGAAGTGCAGGGTGGAGCAGAAGGAGTGGGTAAAGCAACCACTCGCTCTGTTGTCATGTCTATTAGTCTGGTTGTAATAGCAGACATGATCTTTACTTATTTTCTGGCAAGATAAATGGCTAAATCAAGTTTGCCAATAATAAATGTAGAAAATCTTGTCACCCATTATGGAGACACAGAAATATTAAAAGGCATTGATTTCTCTGTTAACAAAGGCGAAGTGATGGTCGTTATGGGAGGCAGTGGTTCAGGAAAGAGTACGCTGTTACGCTACCTTCTTGGTTTAAATGTGCCGACTTCAGGGCGTGTCTGTTTATTAGGTAAAGACATTACTAAAATGGATGCCAATGAAATGCATGTTATGAGAAAAAATATTGGAGTTGCATTTCAGGGCGGTGCGTTATTTGGTTCAATGACTGTCGCTGAAAATATTCAACTACCATTATATGAGCATACTCGTTTAGATAAAAACACGATGCAAATTATGACAGGTATGAAGCTAGAAGTAGTTAATCTTGCAGGCTTTGAAAATTTAATGCCATCTCAGTTATCAGGTGGCATGATAAAGCGAGCAGCTTTGGCCAGAGCTATTATCATGGATCCTAAATTACTCTTTTTTGATGAGCCGTCGGCAGGTCTTGATCCTGTGGTATCCGCTGAACTGGATGAATTAATACTACGATTAAGAGATGCAATGAATATGACTATAGTGGTTGTTACTCATGAGCTGGAAAGTGCATTTAAAATTGCTGACAGAATTACTATTCTTGATCGAGGAAAAATATTAATGTGCGGAACAGTAGATGAAGTGCGTAATAGCGATAAAGAGCGGGTACATAATCTATTAAATCGCAAGCCACGAACAGATACAGTAAATGTGGATGAGTATTTACAAAGGCTAACCGGCCACGGAATTTAATATTTCAGTATGCTTTATACATAAACGAGAAATTAGATATTAGAATGAAAAAAGATAATATAAATTATTCAATAGTTGGCATGTTTGTTTTGGCGGCTATATTATTACTGTTTTTTATGCTCTTTAGAGTAACAGGAATGCAGTCAGATACTGATAGCTACTTTGTGGTTTTTAAAAACGTAACAGGTATAAAAAATGGATCGGCAGTAACATATGGCGGTTATCAGATTGGCCATATTGAAGATATTGAGCCCGTTTTTGATGATAGGAAAACAAATTATAAAATTCAGTTAAAAATTAAAACTAAATGGAGAATACCTGAAGACAGTCAGGCGGAAGTCATTATGCCTGGTGTTATTTCAGATAAACAAATTGAAATAACTGAGGGGGAATCAGAAAGAGTATTACAGCCAGGCGATGTTATCTCCAGTAAAGAATCAGAAGATTTAATGGCGTTAGCGAGTACTTTAAGTAATGAAGTTGGTGATTTGATAACGGGAATATCAGGTAATGTTTCAGTTTTATTAACTAAATTAAACAAAAGTGCAGATCAGATTTCCAAAATTCTTAGTGATGAAAATCGTATGCATGTTGATAAAATGTTTAAAAACACAGCTGAAGCAACAACACATCTGGTTAAGTTATCAAAAGGTTTTGACCGAGTTAATACTCAGCTTGATATGGTTTTAACTAAATCATTATCTATTGTCGGTGACAATGATCAGGATATTCGTTATTCGGTTATTGAACTTAGAAAAACTATGGATACTGTATCTGAAAATATGCATTCCATTCTTTATAATCTGGATGCCTCCAGTAGAAATATGAATGAGTTTACTCGTCAAATAAGAGACAACCCGAGTGCTATATTAGGAAGTAAACCCCCTGTTGATGAATCGGAGAAACACAAGTGAGCTTAAAAAACTTTATCCCGATAATATGGGTTATGTTGATTGTGTCCTGCAGTTTTTCTGGAGGCAAGATACCTGCGGATCATTATTATCGATTAGCAGAAGCATCGGTTGAAAAAAACAGTGTATTTAAAGTTAATAATTTTCTGCTTAATCCTGTAAAAGTTGAAGGCTTATATCATGAGCGTTCTATTTTATATGTAGAAGAATCAGCGCCATTAGAACTGAAGCGATATCATTATCATTACTGGGTGGAGACACCGGCAAAACTGGTGGGTAAATATGTTCAGAGCTATTTATTGCAGACGGGTATTAGCAACAATGTATCGTTTAATGTCACTAGCCATCCGGCTGACATTGAAACAGATATAACCATTACAAATTTTGAGCGTATTATAGCTCAGGGAAGTGTGCAAAGTTTGATCAGTTTGCGTATGTCTGTGAAATACAGTGAAAACACAAAGCAGAACTTTAGCAAGCTTTATACGGCAAAAGTAACAGCTGATTCGAGTGCCATGCATGCAACTGCAGAAGCTTTTGGAAAAGCGTTAAATGAAATCATGGACTTATTCGTAGCTGATTTGAGCAATAATATCTAAAGAAAAATCTAAATTGGCCGCTAAAATGTATAACGTACGTGAGGGTGTTATACATGCAGATTGCCGAGTCCCAGGTTCCAGAGAGAAGGTTTTATCATCAATTTGGAGGCTCTGTTTTTAATGATGCAAGCTTCGGTTTTATGCCGGCCTTTATGGATATTCACACAGGCGAAACTCACCTGTCTTCCTATGAAAGCGGCGAACCTGCTGCAATTCATATCCTGGACGGCCTGCCTCGTAAATGGGTCTCAGACTGGGATGATCACGGGCAGGCTGTGTCACTGCAGATAGGTGTAATAGCTGGTTTTATGAGAACGGGAGTTTTTTATACCCTGAGCGAAATTTTAAATCAGTTGTCTGATGCCTGAATATTTGTAATTAATCATAACAAGATTAATTACAAATATTTACCACAGAGGGCACGGAGAACACAGAGGTTTTTATTAGTTTATTTTAATTGTTCTATTGTCATTCCGAGCGTAGCCGAGAAATCTTAACGACCCAGGTAGCAAGATTCCTCGGCTACGCTCGGAATGACGAATTAAAAAAATTAATTCACCTAAAAACCTATGTGCCTCTGTGGTAAAAATTTTTTGACGTTAAGTTCTGCTTCAGAATACAACCAGCTCTTACAAACTATTTTTAATGCCTTCGCCATATACTTTAAGTTCATTAAGCATATTATGCTGGTCTTTTAATTCACTATCATTCAATAATTCATCCATTTTTTTCAAGTAGTTATCAATGGTAATACTACTGCCATTATTATCTTTAGTTAATTTATTTTTACGATACTTATGCCATAACTGCTGTTCAATCTCAGCAAGGGTTTCAGGATAATTTCTTGCGCGAAAACGAAACAGCATTTCCGCCAATCTATTATCATCAAAATTTAAATCTAACTGAGACAATTCCGTTGCAGGTGTTGATCGAATAGTTAGCATTCGATTGCGATCATCATTACTAAAAAAGCCGCCAGAATATAAACTTTGATCTGGATCGGAAATAGGTTCAAATCCAGAGTCTTCAAAAACATATTTTATTTTCTCAGTCAGGCTGGGACTATTTAAAATAGTTTCAAGATGTCTGTTATGTTTATCAATGTCTATATCAAGTCGATGAGCGGTTTCTTTATCAAGAGTGTTGACGGGTGCTATAGCTGGGCATTTGTTTATGTGGATAGTTTTCAATGCAATACGTTCCATGCCATCGGGTAAATTGTCTTTGGCGGTGTATAAATACTTTTTAATGGTATCTGCATCCAGTTCTAATAATGATGCAGGGCTGTACCTTAAGTCATAAACAATGATGCCATTTTTATTAACCGGATGGGGAGCCAGTGGCACAACCATAGCCGTATTGCAATATTTACTATGAATCATACCTGAGCTATGAATTACAGGTGTTTGTTTGCTTATATTTAAAAGCTTAGCAACCTGGTGTTTATTTTTATTCTGAAAAATAAAATCATATAATCGTGGTTGCTTTTCTTTTATTAGTTTTGCTACTGCAATGGTTGCATGTACATCCGATAAAGCATCATGAGCGGCTTCATGACTAATATCATTGAGTTGTGTAATTAGTTCCAGTTTATTAACGGCGATACCATTTTCATCGACCGGCCAGCTAATGCCTTCAGGACGCAGTGCACGAGTCATGCGTACCATATCTATAATATCCCAGCGAGAGCATCCGTTTTGCCATTCTCTTGCATAAGGGTCGAAAAAATTTCGGTATAATCCATAGCGAGTAAATTCATCATCGAATCTAATATTGTTGTAACCCGCAACACAGGTGTTAGGTGTTGAAAATTCTTCGTGGATAGCCGCCATGAATTCAGTTTCGATTAAACCTTCCTTAATTGTTTTCTGTGGGGTGATGCCCGTTACTAAACAGGCGTCAGGGTCAGGTAACATATCATCAGTGGCTTTATTGTATATAACAAGAGGGTCGCCAATAATATTAAGATCCAGATCGGTTCTTATGCCTGCAAATTGAGCGATACGATCTACTTTTGGGCTTAGTCCAAAAGTTTCATAATCATGCCAGTATATTGATTCTAAATGAGCCATATATAATCCTGTTGGTAGCTATGAAAAGCTTAAAGCTTTTTTACCACAGAGGACGCAGAGAGCACAGAGTTTTGTTATTTGTGTTTCACTTATACATTGTGCAGGTGCACGCAAAGGATGCATTTCATTGGTGCTATTAATATATAAGGGCTTTCCCGTGTCCTCTGTGTCCCCCGTGGTGAGTTATTAACTGGTAATGCGTCGATAAATATCTGCGACTTTTAATGGTAACTTATTAACTTCATCCAGCACTATATAGTTTGCCGCACCATACATGTGAGGTAAATAGTCACGTGCTTCATTATCTATTGTAATACAGAAGGGATGAATACCTTCTCGTTGTGCTTCCTGTAAGGCTGCCCGTGTATCTTCAATGCCGTATTCGCCTCGATAACCATCATAATCTTCAGGTTTGCCATCGGATAAAGTAATCAGTAGTTTTGTTTTAGCGTCAATGTTATTAAATATTTCAGTGAAGTGTCGAATAAATACGCCCAGTCTTGTGTATTCCTGTGGCTGGATATTGCATATTCGGCCTTTAGTTTTATTATCATATTGATCATCAAAACTTTTAATACGGAAAACTTCACAACGTTTTCGGGTGGTGCCAGAAAAACCATAAATAGCATAACGATCACCCAGAGTTTCCAGTGCTTCGCATAGTAAAATTAATGATTCGCGTTCGGCTTCATTAATCCAGCCTTTGGTCGAGCCGCTCATATCCACCATAAAGATAACGGCAATATTGCGTTCTTCTTTGTGCATTTTAGTGAAAATACGTTCTGACATTTCCATGCCGCTTTTTACATCGGCAAGAGTTTCTACCAGAGCATCAATATCAATATCATCACCATAGGGTTGTTTTTTAAAAATCCTGTCTTCACCGCGAAGAACTTCAAATGTTCTGCGTAAATTTTTGACCAGTCCGGAATATTTTTCTAATGTCTTTTCTATAAAACGATTATGAATTGGCGTGATTTCAAGTTCACGAACAGCACACCAGTTTTTCTTATATCGTTGTTGCCTGTAATCCCATTCTTTATGTAAAAAAGCACCTTCTTCATGGTAGGTGCCAGACCATACGTTTTTATTATCCTGCGTGTTATCTTCTTCGGTTATTTTATAGCCGCCATCACCTGCTGCAACAAGATAATCATCGGGGATTAATCCTATATCCTGAATAATCGAATTCATCAGACTTTTAACGCCATCTGGTGGTTCTACCGGATCGCCATCCAGTTGTAACTGGTAGCTAAAGCCATCTGGCATATCGGGGTCAACGACTGGCATTGCATCAATGGATAATTTTTCTTCTTCTGATAACTGTTCTGTTTCTGTGCCTGTCTTTTCTTCAATAATATGGGCAATGGCTTTTCTAAACAGGTCTTTTTCTTTAATTAATCGAGCATTTCGAGTGTTCTCTACAGCTTCAGGATTTATGCAGCAATGATAATGAGAAGTAGAAGGGGGATCCAGATGATAATTTTTTTGTAGAATTTTAAGGCTATCATCGACGCTGCTGTCAGCTGATAGTAATATTTCAATATCAGGTACACGGGTTTCAGATAGAGGAGTGATATCGGCGAGTTTGCAAAGTCTGTGCATTTCTCTATATACGCCGGGTAATTCTTTTTTGACGCAGGCGTCAAGACGAATTGATTCCAGCGCATGAAACCACTGAATAGCTCTATCTTTATTAGTAAAATTTTTAATGCTTTTCTGCAGGTCTATTCGCCATGTACCAAACCATGTCTGAGCCCAGAGATGAACCGCCATGCATTTATATAAAATAAAGTTATCCTGTTTCTCTGGAAAATAATTCAGCATGGAAGGTAAATAAAGTGTTTCAGTATCGGTATACCATTGAGGTCCCGTTTCAATATTTAATTTTCTTCCATTTAGGCCCACTACAAAAGGTTCTAAAATTCCGCAAATGTCTTCAAATGGAATGCCGGTTAATTTTTGTCTGGCAAAAGTAGCAACGGATTCTAATTCATTTAGTTTTTCAACTGCGCTATATAGTCCTTTATTATCAAAGGCATCAATGGCCTGATTTAACCAGAGCTCTAAAGTTTCCAGTTCCATTAATTCGATAGCCCGAGGTAATCGCTTGCCAAGTTGAAAGGCAAGACCACTACTGGTGCTGGCTGCTTTTTCTATTAGTCCAAGTAAGTTGTCCTGCATTTGAATGTCGAATTTAGTAAGCTTTGTAATTATATCTTCATCAAGCTCAACAAACATATCTTCAAGACGTTCTTCGATCTCTACGAATGTAAAAGGAGGTAAACTCACTGCTGTAGTATTAGAAAAGTGATGAGCTTAATTCATTGACTGCGCTCAGCATTTCCGGGTCATCAGAAAGAGCCTGTGCAATGGCAGTGTGGCAGGCAGTAACAGGCGATATATTTGCATTAATAAGTTTGGCGGCATGTACAAGTAATCGTGTGCTTGCACCTTCTTCCAGACCGCTGCCTTTTAAATTCCGAGTCATGTGAGCAAACTTTACCAGCCGATCTGCCATAGAAGCATCTATATCAGTTTCATTCTGGATAATTTTGCTTTCAAGTTCAGCGGCTGGATAATCAAATTCAAGGGCGACAAATCGTTGTCGTGTACTCTGTTTTAAATCTTTGAGAACACTTTGATAGCCTGGGTTGTATGAAATAGCCAGACAAAAATCAGCGGTGGCTTCAATGACTTCACCAATTTTTTCCATTGGCAAAACTCGTCGATCATCGGCTAAGGGGTGAATAACTACAGTGGTATCCTTGCGAGCTTCAACAATTTCATCCAGATAGCAGATAGCGCCGTGGCGAACTGATCGAGCCAATGGCCCATCAATCCACTGGGTTTCGCCACCAGAAATTAAAAAGCGCCCGACAAGATCTGATGCAGTTAAATCATCGTGGCATGAAACAGTAATTAAGGGCTTTTTCAAGCGCCAGGCCATGTGCTCCATAAAGCGGGTTTTTCCGCAGCCAGTAGGGCCTTTTAGTAGAACAGGAATCAGTTGTTTGTAAGCTGCAATGAATACGTCAATTTCTTCATTAACAGGTTCGTAGTAGGGCTCATTTTTAATAAAGCATTCTTCAGGTTTTAATACCTTGCCAGAAGACATAGTGTTTTCCATTTATATGTAAGTGGTTTTATTTTATTGAAGCCGGGCATGATATCAACCATGAATTAATTATGGATTTTAATCATGAGGACTGTACATTGTTTCGGCCTGCATGTTTTGCCTGGTACAGGGCTTTATCTGCATTTTTAATTAATGTTTCGGGAGTGTCAATAATATGTTCGGTGTCATGTGTGGCTGTCCCCAGACTTATGGTTACGATACCATCGGCAGAATTTTTGCCTGTAGCTACTGGTATAGATAATTTTAGTACAGCCTGTCTAAGCATTTCAGCAATTAGTTTTACGTGTTTATGGTCGGTGTTAGGTAATACTACAGCAAATTCTTCTCCGCCATAACGAGCAATAAATTCGCCTGGCCGTTTTAGTGTTTTATGTAAAGCTCTGGCAATATTTGCGAGGCATATGTCACCAGTCTGGTGACCAAATTTATCGTTATATGATTTAAAATGATCTACATCAATCATAATAAGCGAAAGAGCCTGATGTGTTCGACTGGCTCTATGCCATTCCTGATGCAATGTCTCATCAAAATATCGGCGATTATAAATTTCTGTTAACTGGTCTCGATATGACAATGTTTCCAGTATTTTGTTGTGTCGTTTTTGTTCGATAATCCAGAAGAACTCACCACTTGCGAGCGTTATAATAATTGATATCAGTAATAAGTAAAAAATATCTTTATGGTTTTTGTGAGAAATATCATCGAGGTTGTTTGTAATTTCAATAGTGATATTGCCTCTGTAGCCATATTGAATGTTATGTTTGAAATTAACACTAATTTCAGGTTTGTTGTCTTTTTTGAATCTGCTCAGTATAAAATCATTTTTAGACTGAATTTTTATTTCATAAATAGAAGGGTGTTGTTGGTACCATTTTTCAAGGATATTAATAGCTGCGGTGTAATTATTGTTAAGTAATTCGATTTGAATCATTTCTGCTAGCAGTAGCATGTTTTGTTTTGACTGGTTTTTGAATAAGTCAATATTTTCCTGATGTTTGCCAGAGGAGATATAAAAAGAACCAGACAATAAAATAATCAGTACAGTACTGGTATAAAACCAGTTCATAAATCTGGAGGGTTTATGATAGGAGTTTATCACTAGAAAATATTTTCTTTAGAAAATTGATATTCAATTTTTCTTAAATTCTCATAATCCGAATCAGCAACGGGCACCAGATCTGTCATATTGAGTTGAATATTATTCATCACCTGTTTGCCAAGGCTGTATTTATTCAAATTAAATAAAGCTTTTTTTATTTTTATGATTAGTTCTTTAGGCAGATAATTATTGGCAATAAATAAGTTTTCGGAGATAGCTATGGTAGACCCAATTTCTTTCAGGCCTCGGTCCTTAAATAAATAATAAGTTTCTTCTTTGGTGGCACCAACATCAAAATCTCCCATTAATACGCCATATGCGACATTGGTGTAATTATTTAAATGTTGAAATGAGTTGAATTGAGATAGATGAATATTTTCTTTCTGTAAGGTCCAGCGCGGAAGAATAAAGCCCATAGTTGAGTCCCTTGGACCAAAGGCCATATCTTTTCCGGGAAGATCGTGGAAGTTTTTTATTTTACTGTCTGCGCGAACAAAAAATTTACCTTTGAAATAGGGCTTGCCATTTATTTCCAGACGGGCAAGCAGTGGTTTTTGTCCATGAATTTTAATCATTTTGATATAGGATGAAGGTCCCATATAGGCAATGTCTACGTTATTTTTTCCTATGTAGTCAATATGCTGCCGGTAATTGCTGGCAACTTTAAGTTCAACCGGTCTGTTTATGGCTTTTTCCAGATACTGAGCCAGAGGTGTAAAACGTTTGATAATTTCATTTTCATCCAGATAAGGATGGACTCCCAGAATAAGAGGTTTCTGGGCAAAACACTGTGCGGCTAAAAAGAGAATAATAAAGCCTGAAATATTTGCAGCTTTTGTCATAAGAGCCTTATATTAAGCAGATCCATTTTACTTAAAATTCCATAGGTAAGGTAATTATTATACCCTTTTCTTGCCCTGTTTTGCTACTACACGACTTATTTAAGTTATTGATTTTTTTGTTAAATTAAGTGCTTTTTATAAATTATTGCATCAAATCAATTAACTGGCGGTTTCAGAGAATAATGCAGGTGATTTCTTCACGATCATGATAAAGCTGTTTTGCCCGGATTTTAAAAGATCTGTTCTTTACTTCATAAGAGTTAATTAGCTCAAAACACTCCTGCACAACCTGGTAACGCTGTTTCATTGGCAGTTTTAAATTAAATGCAGCATGCTGACAATGCCCTTCGGATAGCCAGCGAGCCATCAGCTGACTGATGTGCAGTGGTCGTTCAACCATATCGCAGACCAGCCAGTCTACAGATTTTTCTGGTGTGAATTTAAATCCATCTACCTTAATGTGAGTGACCATGCCGGTGTCCATAAGCTCAGGATTCATATTTCCATTATCAATAGCGGTTACTTGAATGCCACGATTCACCAGTTGCCAGCTCCAGCCTCCGGGGCAGGCACCAAGGTCGACTGCTGTCATACCATTTTTCAGATATTTTTTTTGTTCCTGATTATTCAGCATAGTTTTAAATGCTTCGTCCAGTTTTAATGTAGACCGACTGGGAGCAGAGCGAGGCATGCGTAATCTTGGGATGCCCATTTGAAACTCAGAGCGGTTATTAGTATGAGTTGCGCCGATATAAATGGCAGAAGAACTAAGAAAAAATAGATGTAAACGCCACGGACTTTGAGGCGTAATAAGATTATTTTTTTCCAGTGCTTTTATAAAAGGTGCAGAGAATTTTTTGCAGAAAGAATTAAGCTGTTTGCCTTCGTTGGTATCAGGCATTTCCAGATAGACATCTGAGAAATGAAGCTGAGAGTTTTTTATTTCAGTTAATATGGGGGATATACGATCATCAGTAGGTAAGCCTTTGATAAAACCAAAGGTAAAAACACATTGTCGGGCAAAAATTAAATCAGCGTAGTTGAAAACTGTATTTAAGTTTTCAATATTATTTTCTGCGTGGAAATTAAAACTGATATACGCTGAATCCGGTTTGGCTTTTATAAAACCAGAGAATCCAGCATGGTTGGCTTTATCCATTATTTCACTGGCGCATTCTTTTTCAAAACCAGGACGGCAGTAAAGCAGGATGTTTGTGTTGTTGGGCATAGTGGTACTATATTGAAGCCTGTTGTGAGAATCCAGGGTAATTTATAATTATGTCGTATGTCAAAAGAGTATCGCTGTATATTTTTTCTTTGTCATCCCGAGCGCAGTCGAGGCGCCTACATGGACGCAGGTAGTAAAGTAACGCAGGAGCAGTTACCGAAGATCTTAACCACCCGGGTAGTAAGATCCCTCGGCTGCGCTCGGGATGACAGAATTATTGCTTTAGACTTTGACATACGACATACGACATCAAACCCTTATTTTTTCCGGTTTATATATCATTTAACTCGTAGTAAAATTCCATAAAATTTTATGAGAGAGTATTTATGAGCCCCGATGACGTTAAAGCTTTAATTGAAAAAGGCATACCTGATAGTGAAGCGATTGTTTCAGGTGAAGGTTGTAATTTAAATGTGTCTGTTATCAGTGACAGCTTTGAAGGTAAAACCATGCTGGCCGAGCAAAAGATGGTGTTTGCTACGGTGAATGATTTGATTACCAGTGGTGAGCTGCATGCGCTGGGGATTAAAGCTTATACGAAGACTGAGTGGGGAAAAGAGACGTCGTGAGTCTTTCGTCATTGGTCGTTCGTCAAAAGCTAAAGGCTGTCATTCCGAGCACAGCCGAGGTGCCTACATGGACGTAGGTAATAGAGTAACGCAGGAGCAGTTACCGAAGGTCTTAACTACCCAGGTAACAAGATCCCTCGGCTTCGCTCGGGATGACAGTAAGAAAAAAACTGTAATACTCTTCCTGACGAACGACTTATTTCAAATCCGCAGTCAAATGCCGCTTAATCGTCTCAAATAGTTCTGGAAATAGCTTAGGCGCAGCTGCCACCACATTTCCCGTTTCCAGATAATTTCCATCACCACTAAAATCCGTCACAATGCCACCGGCCTCGCGCACCAGCAATATACCTGCGGCCATATCCCAGCTGCTTAAGCCCAGTTCCCAGAAGCCATCCATCCGACCTGCGGCCACCCAGGCCAGATCCAGTGCAGCTGAACCTGCTCGGCGTATGCCTGCGGTATCCGGGTGAACGGCTTTAAATGTGTTTAGATAAGTATCCAGATGCTGGGGTTGCTTAAATGGAAAGCCTGTACCCAGCAGTGCGCCGGCTAATCCTTTTTGTGTGGTGACTCTTATGCGTCGCTCATTTAACTGGGCGCCTTCGCCTCTGGCCGCAGTAAACAGTTCATTTTTAACCGGGTCAAATACCACCGCCACTTCAAGGCGGTTTTTATATTGCAGGGCAATGGATACAGCAAACTGAGGGAAGCCGTGGAGGAAATTAGTGGTGCCATCTAATGGGTCAATAATCCATTGATAATCACCGTTACTGCCTTTATCCAGGCCGCTTTCTTCAGCCAGAATGCAATGATCGGGGTAGGCCTTACGCAGAGTATAAATAATCTGTTCTTCAGCCTTACGGTCAACTTCACTGACAAAATCATTCTCTGCTTTCACTTCAATGGTCAGCCGATCTATCTTATCCATATTGCGAAGAATAACATTGCCGGCTGCGCGGGCAGCGGTGATGGCGGTGTTGAGCATAGGGTTCATAGGGGCACACTGGTCAGGCTATTGAATGGTGGCGAAGAATAGCAGAAACCGACAATTTTATCCTTAATTTATCGCCACAAACTGGTAGCATAGGCCGTTTTTACAACAGCCATAATTATTATGTTAAGCAATATTCGAATTGTTCTGGTCAATACCTTTCATCCCGGCAATATCGGTGCGGCTGCCCGGGCGATGAAAAATATGGGGCTGAGCCGTTTATATCTGGTATCACCCAAAGATTTTCCTGCCCATGAAGCCACGCGAAGAGCGTCTTCTGCTGCGGATGTACTGGAAAATGCAGTCGTGGTGGAAAGTTTACAGGATGCTTTGCAAGGCTGCTCACTGGTGGTTGGCACCACTGCACGGCTGCGTCATGTGCAATGGACTCAGGTAGATTCCAGAGAATGCGGCACTCTGCTGGCTAAAGAAAGTGATGAACATGAAGTGGCGCTGGTATTTGGTCGTGAACGCACCGGTCTGTTTAATGATGAGCTGGAGCTGTGCCAGTATCTGGTGCATATCCCCACCAATGATGAATACAGCTCGCTCAATGTGGCTTCTGCGGTGCAGGTGCTGAGTTATGAAATACGCATGGCTAGCCTGGCTGGAGAAACATTACCCGAGCGTGAGCTAAAAGAAGAGCAGGATAAACTGGCCACCGCCGATCAGCTTGAAGGTATGTATGGGCACTTTTTTGATTCCATGTCGCAGATGGATTATTTTGGCAAGCGTAACCCTGAGCATGTGATGCGTCGCATCCGGCATTTATTTGGTCGGGCAAGGCCGAGTCTGCGAGAAGTGCAGATACTCAGAGGCATCTTATCTCTGATTACGGGCAATAGAAAAAAATAAGCCATTCTCAATATTGTTTCCTATACTTGAACAGTGCAAATTAATTAGCGACTTCTCGGTTTTAGGAATATTACTTACCTATGTCAAACGTTTTTGTAGGGCGACAACCTATTTACAATGCCAATCTGGGTGTTTACGGTTATGAATTATTGTTCCGTTCAGGTCAGCAGAATTCAGCCGTTATGGGCAATCTCAGTGCAGATGGCGCTACCTCCACCACCATTATTAATAGCTTTCTGGAAATTGGTCTTGAAAAGCTGGTGGGTAAACGCTATGCCTTTATCAATTTAACCGAAAAATTTCTGCTGGATGATAATGCCTTGCCCTTTACCCATGAACAGGTTGTGCTGGAGGTGCTGGAAGATGTGCCTGTTAATGAAAAATTATTTAAAGCGGTGCAGCGTTTAAAGGATCAGGGTTTTACCATTGCACTGGATGACTATATTTATAATCCATCACACAAGCCGCTGGTGGCGATGTCCGATCTGATTAAAATCGACATTATGCAACTGAGTCAGAAAGAACTGATTGAACATGTCAAAATTCTGAAAAAATATCCGGCAAAACTACTGGCAGAAAAAATTGAAACTATGGAAGAGTTTGAATTTTGTCTCAAACTGGGATTTAATTATTTTCAGGGTTATTTTCTGAGCAAGCCACGCGTTATAAAAAGTGATAGCCTGCCCACAAATAAACTGGCAGTGCTCAATTTATTATCTGTGCTGCAGAATCCAGATTCAGAGATGGAAGAGCTGGAAGAGGCCATCAGTTTTGATGTGTCCATGAGTTATAAAATTCTTAAGCTGATTAATTCAGCCTTTTTTAATCTGACTCGTAAAATAGAATCGATCCGTCAGGCGATTGTAATCATTGGCCGCAATCAGTTACGTAGCTGGGCATCCATGATGGCCATGGCCAGTCTGGAAGATCGGCCATCTGAAGTTATTCATATCGCAATGGTGCGCGGAAAAATGTGCGAATTGCTGGCCGAACAGGCTAATCTTGATCAGGTAGAAGCTTATTTTACGGTGGGTCTGTTCTCCGCACTGGATATTTTAATGGAGCGGGAAATTCCAGAACTCATTAAACCATTACCATTAAGCACAGAAGTGGTCGATGCTTTATTACATGGTAAAGGTGTGCTGGGAGAGGCTTTAAATTGTGTGCTGGCCTATGAGAAATCAGATTTTGAAAATGTTGCATTCCAGCAACTGGAAAGCAATGATATTTTCGTCGCCAATGTTGAAGCAGTATGCTGGGCGAATATGGTGGTAGATACACTCTAATTGCTTTTATACACAGCAATAGCCAACCAGCCCCAGGCAATTAAAAAGCAGAGTCCTCCCAGAGGTGTAATCATTCCCAAGGCTTTTACGCCAGTTAAACTCAGTATATAGAGGCTGCCAGAAAATAGAATAATGCCGGCAAACATAATCCAGCCAGCCGACCCTATTCTGGGATACTCTTTATATAAAATGCCAATCGCCATTAAGCCCAGAGCATGCATAAACTGATAATCAACCCCCGTTTTAAACGCCTGCAATGCTGCAGGGGATAATACAGTCTTTAGTCCGTGGGCAGCAAATGCACCCAGAGCCACCGCAAGAAAAGCATTAATACTTGCCAGTACAATAAACGTTCGTGACATTGTAGAAACCTTTTGAATTGTTTAACCTAAATTAATCAGTTGGCCGCATGAAAGTGCTGTAAGTACGTAAGAGTATTATTAGTTATTAGTTGGTGCAAGTCACCCGTTCGGTGAAGGTGCTGCACCATAAACTGCACCTCTGGGAGCACACCTGACTATATCAAAAAATGTGAGAAGGACTGGCCATTCACTCACTTTTTGATTACGTCATCTGCACTCCCAGAGGCACAATTTATAGTGTCCAACTGGTTAATTTAGGTTTATGCTTGCCATAACATACCGTTTATTCAGGAGTTAATCCATGCCTTCATTTGATGTTGTTTCAGAAGTTGATACACATGAACTGTCTAATGCCATTGATCAGGCTATGCGTGAAGTCAGCACTCGCTTTGACCTGAAAGGGGCGGATGCGAAGATTGAATTAAAAGACTCGGTGATAAAAATAGAAGCAGAAAATGAATTTCAGTTGAAACAGATATCGCCCATTATTTATAATAAATTAGGTAAACGAAATATTGATATTCGCTGCCTCGAAAAAGGCAAGCCTGAACCTCGCGGTCAACGTGCCTATCAGGATATAGTCGTCAAGCAGGGCATAGATAAAGAAGACGCTAAAAAAATTGTGAAAATGGTAAAAGAAATGAAAGTAAAAGTGCAGACTGCCATCCAGGGTGAGCAGGTGCGTGTCACCGGTAAAAAACGTGATGATTTACAGCAGGTGATGGGGCAGCTAAAAGCATCCGACAAACTTGAAATGGCTCTGCAGTTTAATAACTTTAGAGATTGATATTTAATTGGCTGGATGAAAAGCTCATATGCAGAAAATGACTTTTTCTATGCATCTGTCGGTGGAAAAATATTTGCAGTTTTATCAGGGAACAGCAAAAAATGTGATTGTTAAAACTGATGATGGGCGTACACTTAAGTTTCCAGCAAGTCGGTTGCAGGGATTTGTTACTAAAGATGGAATTACAGGGCAGTTTGAGATTTTATTTGATGATAATCATAAAATAGTATCGCTAAATAGAATGGCCTGAATACTATACATAAGATCTATCTTTACTCATTAATACATACCCTGCACAGTTATATTACCCCTGGGTCAATATGGCATTATTCTTGCTCGATATAATATTGATCTTCTAATTGGTGACTTTTTGACAATATTTTTTATTTATTAGGCAATATGTGGCCATGTAAAACTATCAGGCGTCAATAATATGCCGTGGTATTTATGGCCTTATAACTATAAACAATAAGATTAGAAGCCTGTATAAAATAATTAAGCGAGGGCGTGTTAATGCTGATGAAAGAGCGTTTTTTAAATGCGGTTATTGCCGGGGAGCTTGGGAAACCCGATGAATATGGCGTTATTATTAAATTAAGCGAATTCAAAAAATACTTTAGTGATATAAAGACACTGTATATAAATTCTTTTTTACCCGCTGCGGTTATTGAAACGGGGCAATATAATATAACGCATACAAAATATATCTTCCGCATAAAAAAGGGAGTCTATCGTGTGCATCCTGATGCTATTGAAGAGCAGATAAATATAAATAAACAAAATCAGAATATTATAAAAGAGCCTGATTCATCCTACGCTATTGGCACAGGATTTAAACAGACTGCAGTAATAAATCATCAGCGGCATGCCATATTTTAAGTGCCTGGTCTATCAGCTTAGATTTGAGCCACACACATAAACATCATATCGAGTCTTTTTGCTCTCAATGCTCATAGTAGGTTTTCTGTCTCCTATAGTGCCTGCGCCTTTAGGGCGCTTTACCACTACGCGTTTTTTAGCGTACTTTAATGCGGCGTCTATTAGTTCGGTTGTATCGTCATCGTGGCCCAGTAATTTCTGTAAAATCTGCATATTTTTTTTGACCTGTGCGGATTTTTTTCTTTCCGGATACATAGGGTCAAGGTAAATAATTTCCGGTGCATTATTTTTACTCAGGGCTTTTAAATATTCGCTGGCCTGAGCATTAACAAGTTTGAAGCCTCGTTTAATGAATACGCTAAAATCATTATCTGCTTCGGCTCGTTGAATGCCATCAAGCACAAGTTGGCTAATAATGGGGGAGCGTTCAATGAGAGTCACAGGGCAGCCAAGACATGCCATCACAAAGCTGTCTTTACCCAGCCCAGCAGTGGCGTCCACTACAGCGGGGGGCTGGGTTCCCTGTTTCAGGCCAATGGCTTTAGCAATGGCCTGGCCTCGGCCTCCACCGAATTGCTGGTGATGAGCCAGAGCACCAGAGATAAAATCCACATGGATGGCAGTATTCTGTTTTATATCTCTGAGTTCTATAAACTCATCGGTGTAGTTTAGCGCCAGCTCGGTGTTGATCTGGTCAAAGAGAAGGCAGTTCAGAGCATGCTGCTGAGCAAATTTCTCTGCCTGAGCACGCATAATACCTGACTGATAACTCACACATAACTTATTTTTCATTCATCTATTGTAATCTTTGTGTATCATACCGTCTTCATCTTTTAGGTAGAGATAGCATGACTGAACAGACATTTATTATTGGTAAAGATCGTGATCTGGAATCCACCATCGATACCATGCTGGCAAAACTGGAAGCACTGGATATTCACATCGAAGAGGCTTCCTGGCTTAATCCTGTGCCCAATGTGTATTCTGTGCACATTCGAGATAAAGAATGCGGCCTGATGTTTACCAATGGCAAGGGCGCGAGTCGTAAGGCATGCCTGGCCAGTGCGCTGGGGGAATACTTTGAACGGCTCAGTTGCAATTACTTTTTCGCTGATTTTTATTTAGGCGAAGATTTCTGTAAAGGCGAGTTTGTGCATTATCCGAATGAACGCTGGTTTGAAATAGAAGGCGATGCCATGCCAGCAGATTTAATGGATGAAACACTGTGGAATTATTACGATCCGAATAAAGAATTAAAACCGCAACAGATTTTTGATACTAATTCAGGTACAGGTGAGCGGGGAATATGTGCCGTGCCTTACCAGCGTCAACGGGATGGCAAAGACATCTGGCTGCCGATTAATATTATCGGTAATTTATATGTGAGTAATGGCATGTCTGCGGGCAATACTATGTATGAAGCTCGAGTACAGAGTCTCTCTGAAGTATTTGAGCGTTATGTTAAAAATAAAATTATAGCCGAAGGCATATGTTTGCCCGATGTGCCTCAAAGTGTAATTGATCGATTTCCTAAAATAAAAGCCGCGATTGAAAAACTGGAAAGTCATGGTTATCATCTGAAAGTAGCAGACGCTTCTTTAGGCGGTAAATATCCGGTAATGAGTGTGACGCTTATTAATCCAAAAGATGGATCGGTGTTTGCATCCTTTGGTGGTCATCCCTGTTTTGAAGTAGCACTGGAACGAACCGTAACCGAATTATTACAGGGTCGTGGGCTGGATCAACTGGATGGATTCCAGCCGCCATCTTTTGATTTAGACGAAGTGGCAGATCATCATAATCTTGAAACTCATTTTATTGATTCAAGCGGTTTGATTTCTTACGACTTCTTTAAAAATAAACCCGATTATGAATTTTCTGACTGGGATCATAATTCCACCACTGAAAAAGAGTTTGATTATTGTTGTAAAATAATTCACGAAATGGATTTTGATATTTATATTTCAGATTACGAACATCTTAATGTTTATGCCTGCCGTATTATTGTGCCGGGCATGTCGGATATTTATCCCGTTGATGATATGGTATGGAGCAATAATAATGAAGGTGCTTTATTCAGAAAAGATATTCTGTCATTAAAAAATATTAATAAAGAACAGTGGCTAAATATTTTAGACCGACTGGAAGAAGGCGGCTATAACGATGTACAACGGGTGGCTGAATTTATTGGTATTGCACCGGATGCCGGCACTGCCTGGGCCAGCTTACGCATAGGTGAATTAAAGGCCATGTTGAGTCTTGCAATAAAAGATTATGATCAGGCCATAGAATGGAATGACTGGTGTTTGCATATGGATCAACTGGATGATGAGCGTGTGCGTTATTATCGTTGTTTGCAGGCGCTATTAGAAATCAAGCTGGATAATGAGCGCGATTATAAAAGTTATGAAAATAATTTAAAATTAATGTATGGCGAACAGAACGTCAAAACAGGTATTAATGTGATTGAAGGCGAGGAATTATTTTATGGGTTGCACAGTCCGGGTTTAAGCCTGGATGGTTTTAATACGCATAAAAAATTATTAAAAGGTTATGCTAAATTGCATAAGGCTAAACTGAATAACTGGAAATAAAATTTAAAACTAAATCTATCAAAAAAACGGGCAATATAAAATTGATTTCCTGTAGGAGCGAGTCTTTAGCTCGCGATCTGGCAATTCAAAAATCATTGCGAGCTAAAGACTCGCTCCTACGAACACGCTGTGTTTTTTACATTGAAATAATCTATTAGTGAAACATTTAATCGACATAGGCGCTAACTTAACCAGTCACTCTTTTAGCAAAGACCTGCCAGAAGTGCTATCCCGAGCACAGCAGGCCGGTGTCAGTAAAATGATCGTTACCGGCACCAGCATCGATCACAGTCAACAGGCCATCGAACTTGCTGATGCTTATCCTGAAGTGCTTTATGCCACAGCGGGAGTACACCCGCATCACGCCAAAGAGTGTAATGACAAAACTCTGTCAACACTTGAGTCATTTGCACAGCAACAATCTGTAGTGGCCATTGGTGAATGCGGTCTTGATTTTAATCGTAATTTTTCCCCTGCTGATGTACAGGAGAAATGGTTTGAGGCTCAGCTAGAGCTTGCATCGAGTCTTGATCTGCCTCTGTTTTTACATCAGCGAGATGCTCACGAAAAATTTATAGAAATACTCAGTAGATGGCGCGATAAACTGGGGGCTGTAGTTGCTCATTGTTTTACTGGCAATACAGAAGAAGTGATGGCTTATAATGACCTCGATTTGCATATAGGTATAACCGGCTGGATCTGTGATGAGCGCCGAGGGCAATCGCTACAGCAGGCCGTTCAGCATATTCCACTAGACAGGCTGATGATAGAAACCGATGCACCTTATTTATTGCCCAGAGATTTACCGGTTAAAGTTAAAGATCAACGCAATGAGCCGGCGTATCTGCCTCATATCTGTAAAGCTGTGGCTCATTATCGTGGTGACGATCTTGAGTCATTATCCACTTCAACCACTGAGGCGAGTAAAAAATTCTTTAATCTGGCGATTTAAGGCGGTTATTTAAGCCAAAAGAGTCTAGACTTAAACAGCATAGAAATAGCATTATTCAAAGTATATTAATAATAATTAAAGACTTATGTTGCATACACAATCAAAATCCAGATTTACAAAATCATTAACCAGAGTCATTCTTATTTTAGCCCTGTTACTGGCCTTCCTTGCTCCTCGTTGGGATGTGCTGGATTATATTGATGGCAAAATGTTTCACCTGGGTACCTGGTTGCTGCCTGCCCCTGATGTTAGTGATGATATTTATGTTGTTAATCTCCCTTCTGGTCTGTTGCAAAAGCCTGAAGAAATTAAACGTCTGCGTCTGGCATTAAAGAAATTAAATAAAAACAGAGCGGCTTCAGTGGCTTTATTAATGTCTCAACTTCCTGTTCTGGATTATAAATATAAAGAACCCGGTAAAGGCTCCAGCAAACGAACTAAAAATAATACAGAAAAATGGGAATTAACTCAGGGCGAAGTAACAAAACTGGCCTGGCTGTTAAAGAAAAATAAAATATTAGTGGGCGTGCCTGTTACCATGCCAGACCATCAGTCCCATACGCTGGTTAAAATCGATCATGAGCCTCTTATAGAGTATGTAGAAGGAGTGGCGTTTACAAAAGTAAACCCTGTTAATGTTCAGTTATATCAGCATGATTATAAAGTTTATCCTTATGCTGAGAGTTCATTTGTTCGACACAAAATACCGTTGATCTGGAAGGGTGGTGATAAAAAAATTATACCGGGACTGGTGCTGGCTATAATGAAGCAGTTACGGCAGATAAAAAAATATAACTGGTATAAGGATGAGGGAGTTAAGCTGGGTGCGGAAATATTGCCTACAGATTATGCTGGCAATGTGAACGGGTACTTTTCAGTATCCACACATGTTGAAGTAAAAAGAATTAGTTTTAATGAATTGCTGGCTCTTAGCAGCAAACAAATAAAAAACAGAATATTTATTTTAGGTGATCATAAAGAGGCAACAACCTCTGTTGCAAATGATTTAACCAGCATTATGGCCGGTGCGGTATATCACACGTCTGTGTGGGCTAACTGGGCAAAAAAGTTGGGCTTTATTTTTGTGTTTATTTATCTGGCTTTTTTTATAGCAAGACTACAAAAAGATACCAGTTACTTATTAACAGTGTTACTGCTATTTGGTGCTCTGGTATTTCAGTATGGATTGCTGATTATACAATCTGTCTGGTTGCCTTTAGTTAGCCTGTATTTATTTTTAATATCAGGTCATCTAATGATGCGGCTGAAAAAGTCACTGGATTTAAGAATGGATTCGCTGAGATTACGAATTCATGAAGCTCTGTGGCATCTGGGGCAGTATCAATATGAAAATGGAGATCATGACAGAGCCTTAACTAACTTACTTAAATGTTCACCAACATTAGATGTGCTGGATACGATGTATAACATCGGTCTGGGATTTGAGCGACGCAGACAATATGATAAAGCCCTGCATTTATATTCTGAACTGGATGTACGTGATGGCAATTACAAAGATGTTAAGAAACGATTAAATACATTATCAGATGTATCTGGTAATCATACTTCTGTGTTATCTCCGGGGCAGGCAGCACAGACTCTGGTGATGCCAGATATGGGTTTGCAATTACCGGTATTTGGTCGCTATGAAATTGAGCGTGAACTGGGTCGTGGTGCAATGGGCGTCGTGTATCTGGGTAAGGATCCAAAAATAAATCGTCAGGTCGCAATTAAAACTCTGGACTATTCCCAGTTTTCAGAAAATGAAATTAAAACTATAAAATCTCGTTTCTTTCGTGAAGCAGAAGCGGCGGGGCGATTAAATCATAATAATATTGTTACCGTTTATGATGTGGGTGAAGAAGAGGGTTTTGCTTTTATTGCTATGGATTATGTAAAAGGCATGTCGCTGGGTGAATTCTCCCGGCCAGATACTTTATTGCCCGTTAAAGATGTATATGAAATTATCGCAGAAGTTGCTGAAACACTGGATTATGCCCACAGCCAGAATATTGTGCACCGGGATATTAAGCCCAGTAATATTATGTATGACCCTGAAACCCATAAAATAAAAATAACTGATTTTGGCATTGCACGTATTACCGATAGTGTGCGTACTCGCACCGGCAGTTTTATGGGCAGCCCTTCTTATATGGCACCGGAGCAAATGACCGGAGCAAATGTAGATAGCCATGCAGATATTTATGCATTGGGTGTGAGTTTTTATCAGCTGCTAACTGGTTTTCTGCCTTTCGAAGCCGATAGCATTGGTAATCTTGCATACATTATTACCAATGAAAAACATAAACCGGTTAGAGATGTACGGCCTGATTTACCTGCCAGTGCCAGCCGAATTGTAAATAAAGCATTACAGAAAAAACCAGCCGATCGATTCAATACAGGTAAGGATATGGCAGATGCCATAAAACGTGGTATGCCCAATGGAGAATAAATTATTTGACTTTGAAATTTATGGTGGCAGTGATGTTGGTCTGGCTAGAGAAAATAATGAAGACAGTATTGGTTATGAGTTATTTAATAATACTGAAATTGCATTAGCCATAGTAGCCGATGGAGTAGGGGGTTACGAAGGTGGCGAAGTGGCCAGTGATATTGCGGTTAAAATTATTAAGGAAAGTGTGCGTAAGGCAGTGCTGCTGGCAAAAAGTGGTGCAGGTTATTCAGAGCTATGGATGCAACAAGTTTTATTAAATTCATTTGAAGAAGCCAATCAGGAAATTATTCATCAGCAAACTTTAAATAGAGAACTGATTAAAATGGCCAGTACAGTGGTGGCGCTGATGTGCAGAGAAAATCAGCTGGTGCTCAGTCACTATGGTGATTCAAGATGTTATATGTGGCGTAATAATCAGTTAACACAATTAACCAAAGATCACAGCATTGCACAACAGATGCTGGATGATGGCGTGCTCTCAGAAGAAAATTATCGTATGTCTCCTTATCAACATATTATCAGTCATGCACTGGGGCTGGAAAAAATTATTGATGCAGAAACCATTCAATATCAAATCGAAGATAAAGATGTTTTTTTATTGTGTTCTGATGGCTTAACAAACTGTCTTGAAGATGGGATGATTGCTGATGTAATAAAAAATCACACTGATATTCAGTTATGCACAGAAGAGTTGATATCCCGTGCTAATGATGCAGGTGGTGTGGATAATATTTCAGTGGTGCTGGTTAATTGCGTTGCCGCAGAAAAATTTTGAGAAATTTAATTAATTCAATCGCGAAATAATAAGGGTTAAAATTTTTCGTTTAAAAATTAATTAATCATAAGGTAAACCCCCGGCTATGCCGGGGTGACTCTCATGGGTTTGACTGATACGTCAGTATTAACTTGTTTTCAGGCTGCAGTTAAAGTTATGCATTTTAAGTGTATGGTTTCTAGTATTTTTTGTCATCCCGAGCGTAGCCGAGGGATCTTGAATACCCGGGTAGCAAGATCCCTCGGCTACGCTCGGGATGACAAAAAAATTGATATGATTATGCACTGGCATCCTGGGCGCAATTAAAGCCCTTTGAGGGCGTAACCTGATAAGCTCCCGGCTTTGCCGGGAGTAATTTAACTTAAAGATAGTGGGTATCAATATTTATGGGCAAACATTCAAACTGTTTATCCATGAAGCAACAATATTTGTACCACTGGTATCAACCAGCACGCTTCCTAATGGCGGCATCTTATCTTCATTATTGCAAGAGCCCACTCCATCTCGACAACTCATTCGCAAATAAAATGAAGAATCAGCCGCATTACCTGGCGACATAATTACACTGGCACCACCAATTTGATGTATTGGAATAATATTGCAGATATTCATACTGGCATCAACTGTGGTTATATTAAAATCCAGATTGACATTGGTCGTGCCGCCCTGTCTATGACATTGAGAGCAGTTGGTGTGAAGGTACGCACGGGAGCGATCGCGCAGACTGGCAGTTAAATCACTGGGGTCTGTCAGTTTTGGTAAATTGGCAGGCGTATTATTTAGTGGTGTAGAAAAATAATCAATAAAATTAAGTGTTGCCAGCTGGTTTGATGTAATGCCAGTGCTTGCATAGGTTTTATCCCGATTTAACTGCGCGGTCTCTGCACTTAATGCATAACTGGTCGTTGCAGTGTGGCATTTAAAACAATCTGTACTGCTCGGATAAATATAAGTCTGTCCCTGCTTGGATGTGGTTTTACCATTTAGTAGTAGAGTGGCATCGGTTTCAGCATCATTCCATTCATAACTGTAGCCGCCCCAGTTTCCATCGGCGTGTCTTACCAGTAAACGTGTTTCTATACGTTTGCCATTGAGGTTAAAGTTTTTTACCAGCACAGAATTAACTGGAAAACTCCAGTCATTATTTGTTTCGATAGTAATGCCTGTGCCATCGGGTAAAGCGATCCAGCGATCTTTAATCGCGCCATCTGACCAGAAAGCAGCATTGACATCATAAGGCACTAAGCCCGAAGCCATTTGCAATGGATTGGTAGAATCTATGCAACCGGTTTGAGATAACTGGGAAGGAAAGCTGCCCGTGCCACCGGATGCGGGATCAATACGATAAATCAGACCATCACCAAAACTTAGAACATAAAGTTCACCGTTAGCATCTTCAGCAAAAGAACTAATAAGAATGTTGGTTGATAATAAGGATGTATTTACCGGGCTGGTGCCAGCGGGATCAGACAGACCCCAGATGGGGCCGGGATAAAAATCTGAATAAATATAACTGCCATAAAGTGCGGGTATGGCACTGCCGCGATAAATATAACCGCCGGTAACTGACTGCCCAATACTGCGACCATATTCATAGATGGGTGTAAAATAACTGCCCTGACAGCCAACAGAAGTATCAAAAATCGCTGTGCCTTCATAACAGCGCCAGCCATAATTACCACCTTTTGTGATGATATCAATTTCCTCTCGATTACTCTGGCCTACATCTGCCGCAATCAGAGTTCCATTGAGTCGATCAAAACTCCAGCGCCAGGGATTGCGTAAACCGGTGGCGTAAATTTCATCCAGGCCGGTAATGCCTACATAGGGATTGTCAGTAGGGCTGGTATAATTATTCCCACCGCCAGTAGCATCAACATTAATACGCAACATTTTTCCCAGATAGCTTGATATGTTCTGTGCATTATTTTGTGGGTCACCACCTGAACCACCATCACCCATGCCAATATATAAAAATCCATCGGTGCCGAAAATCATATTGCCGCCGTTATGATTATCGTACGGTTGATTAATAGTCATAATGATAAACTCTGTTGTTAAATCTAGAGTGGTTGCATTATTAGTAGCGATAAATCGTGAAATAACAGATTGATGATTTCCTGTTGTACTCGGAGCAGAGTAATACACATAAACATAATTATTAGTTGAAAAATTCGGATGAAATGCTATGCCCAGTAATCCCATTTCATTGCCCGTTGTAGCAATGCGTGAACTTAAGTCTGCAAAATTAGTTGCTGCAGTATCAGCACTTAAAAAAGTTTTAATAAGACCGGTTTTCTGCTCTGTTATATACCAGCGGTCGGTATTAACCGGGGACTGTAATAATATAGTAGGGCTTGCAAAACTAAGATTTGTGAATACTCGTGTTAGTTGAATGGCTGAAGATAAAACTGGAGCGTTAGCAATGGCACATGTTGTATTATCAGGACGTGTGCTCAGGCCGAACTGGGCTTCATTGAGATCAGTTACGGTGACAGTAATTAGCTGGTTAACTGCATTCACTCCATCGCTTGCATTAACCTGTACGAGATAAATATTATTTGTATCACTGTCTGTTGGGGTTTCAAAATCAGGCGCAGTAGTAAATATTAAGGCACCACTATTAGCATTGATTGAAAACTGTGCCTGATCAACGCCTCCATTTATACTGTAGGTCAGTGAATTATTGTCAGCATCGGTGGCATTAACAGTGAGTACGCTGCTGTTATTTTCTGCTACTGATTGTGTAGCAGCTGAAGTGAATACTGGGCTATTATCATTAGTATTAGTTACCGTGATGGTTATTAACTGGTTTGTTGTGTTCACACTATCGCTTGCACTGACCTGCACAAGATAAATATTATTGGTATCGCTGTCTGCTGGATTTTCAAAATCGGGTGCAGTAATAAATATTAAAACTCCGCTATTAACATTGATTGAAAATCTCGTCTGATCTGCACCTCCGCTTAAACTATAGACGGGTGTATTACCATCTGCATCTGTAGCATTAATGGTGAGTACACTGGTGGTGTTTTCTACTATTGATTTTGTAACGGCTGAAGTGAATACAGGGTTGTTGTCGTTTGTATTCGTTACGGTAACGGTAATCATTTGATTAATTGCATTCACGCCATCGCTTGCACTGACCTGAATAAGATAAATGTTATTGGTGTCGCTGTCTGTAGGATTTTCAAAGTCAGGTGCAGCAATAAATGTTAAGACACCAGTATTAGCATTGATTGAAAATCTTGCCTGGTCTATGCCTCCATTTATACTGTAGGCCAGTGTATTATTATCTGCATCAGTGGCATTAACTGTGAGTACACTGCTGTTATTTTCTGCTACTGATTGTGTAGCAGCTGAAGTGAATACTGGGCTATTATCATTAGTATTAGTTACCGTGACAGTTATTAACTGGTTTGTTGTATTTATACCATTGCTTGCGCTAACCTGCACAAGATAAATATTATTAGCATCGCTGTCTGCTGGAATTTCAAAATCAGGCGCAGCAGTAAATATTAAAACTCCGCTATTAACATTGATTGAAAATCTCGTCTGATCTAGACCTCCGCTTAAACTATAGACGGGTGTATTACCACCTGCATTTGTAGCATTAACGGTGAGTACACTGGTGGTGTTTTCTACTATTGATTTTGTAACGGCTGAAGTGAATACAGGGTTGTTGTCGTTTGTATTCGTTACGGTAACGGTAATCATTTGATTAATTGCATTCACGCCATCGTTTGCATTAACCTGCACAAGGTAAATATTATTGGCGTCGCTGTCTGTAGGATTTTCAAAGTCAGGTGCAGCAATAAATGTTAAGACACCAGTATTAGCATTGATTGAAAATCTTGCCTGGTCTATGCCTCCATTTATACTGTAGGCCAGTGTATTATTATCTGCATCAGTGGCATTAACTGTGAGTACACTGCTGTTATTTTCTGCTACTGATTGTGTGGCAGTTGAGGTGAATACTGGATTGTTATCATTTGCATTATTTACGGTGACGCTAATTATCTGGCTGACTGTATCCACACTGTCGCTTGCACTGATCTGCACAAGATAAATATTATTAATGTCACTGTCTGTGGGTATTTCATAATCTGGAGCGGTTAAAAAGATTAAGGCACCGGTGCTGGAGTTGACTGAAAATTTAGTTTGATCTGCGCCTCCGCTCAGGCTATATAAAATGGAACCATTATCTGTGTCTGCAGCATTAACGGTGAGTACGCTAGTGGTATTTTCAGCAATCGATACAGCAGGTGGCGAGGTAATGAGTGGGAGAGTAGTTGTGTTTGAATTATTTTCAGTGCCCGTGGAGCCGCTACAGGCATACAGGTTCAGGCAGATAAAAATAATTGAGAAAATGCGACTGGGCATTTGTTCATCCGGGAACATATTAGCTAATACTTTAATCATTTTATACATCCAATGTGTCAGCATGAAAACTGTAGGCTGCTATTTAAACACAAAAGAAAGCCGCCTATAAAGGCGGCTTTCTTTTTTATTGAGCTACTTCAATAAAAACTAATGTCGATGATTAACGCTGTTTATGCTTACGACGAGCCAGTCCAATCAAACCGACTATTCCAGAACCAAACAGCCATGCTGCTGCAGGGACGGGAACGGGTGTCAGGTTCAGGCGTAAATCCATGCCATATGTGGCTAGTCGGTTACCCGCTGAATCATCATAACTACCATTAAAAATACCGCCACCAAAGTTGGCTCCCCATAGCGTCATTACCATGCCGTTAGTGTCAGCAACAAAAGAGTTGGGATCCTGGTCGGTTAGTCCGCAGCAGATATAGCCAGGTAGAAAACCAATTTCATCGTCTACCAGAGCACCTGATGGATTAGTAAAACTAATGCTCATCTGGCTGTTATTGGCCAGAGTGCCACCAGTAAATAACAGACCTGTGCCAGACAGAGTAAAGCTGCCGCCTGTGCTGATATTCATAGTGGCATTAAATGCGCCGCTTATATCATCATAGGTGCCAGATAAAACTGAAACATCGGGAATATTGGCCAGAGTCGCTCCTGACATAGCGCTTGCACCCGTAGCATCATGAAACAGAGATGCATTGAATCCACTGCTGCCGGTCATTACGGTATTGATGTTGTAGATTGCAGCCTGTGCCAGATGACTGCCTGTTAGCAGGGTAATTGCTGCTATTGACTTAATTACTGTATTCATTTGTGCTCCGTTTCCTGTTTTTTATTATTTTGTGGTGCAGTACTCTGAGCTAATGGTGCATATACTAAATATAAACAACTTTAATCCAGATCCTTGCTTTCCAAATCTAGCTACACTGGTCTGAGCCATTGTAACCAGAAAAAGTAAGGCAAGATTCATGCACAAACAGGTAAACAATTGAACTTCAATAGAATTTTTATCTACTGACTAATAATTAAGTATATAACTGTAAGTTTTACTGACAAAAAATCAGCGGTTTTTACACTTTGAAAGGCAGCGTAAATACTCTGCTCTGATGATTCTAGTGTAGTTGTTTATGGGCTAAACAAAAAACCACTGGCTATGCGAGTGATTACTTCATTATAGAAAGTCCTGATATTTTTTACATTCAAGAAAGTTCCTTATAAACATAATGTAATGTATTAATTAATCTATATTATTTTTTTAAGTTTTATATATAACGCAGATCAGTCAATAAAAGCCATAATGTTTACGTGACAATTATCACATACATACATTAATAATTTATATATTAATATATAAATTATTAACAGGAGAAAACTCACCAGGGCAGGCCATTAATTTAACTTTAACTTCCAGGAAGTTGTGGCAAGTGGCATCGAGTAGTTTCAAGAATTATGTTGTAGTTTTAATTAGCCTGGTATTTCTAATAACAGCTACTTCAAACGTATGGGTCAGATTGCCCTGTACACCACAATGCAGTGATCGACATGATGCTGAAAAAGCTGAGTACCCGCTGAAAACTTCCCATGATTATAAAGCACTCAGTATTGCAACAAACCAGCAACAGGCGGTCTGTTATAACTGTGTAGAACTTTATAACACCATTCTTACACTAGTCATATTCATCAATCATATCGAAGTAAATTCAGTTATTCTCTCCTTTAGTGTTGATGAAATGATTGCTCCTGCACACAATCACATTCCAGATCCTTATAGAACCCCACCTGCCTAGTAATTTCTAAATTTAAATACATATCTTTCAAAGATATACAACATGGATGACCCTTATTCCTCCCGGCAATTAATCCACTGTGCCTGCAGGAATAAAAGGAATACAGTGGCTATTGCTTAAATTTTGACTAAATAGCTATCAATTGAAAACTAAAATGAGAATGCATTATGAAAAGACGTGACTTTTTAAGTCTGGGTACAGCCGGGCTTGCAAGCGCAATCACCGGCACATCCGGATTGATTGCATGGTCTGGCCGCGCAGAGGCCGCCACCATTAGCAGGACTTTTTACATTACCGATGGATTTATCACTCAAATAGACGGTACTGATGTCTACTTCCGGGGTTACAGCAGCTCTTCCTCATCACTGAATGTACCGGGTGAATCAATGGTTGTTCAGCAAGGTGATACAGTAGAAATTACCCTGATCAATATGCTCAATACAGATCATAATTTTGTTATCGATGGCATGGTCGATAGCGGCAAGGTGGGCGCGGGCAGCAGCAAAACATTCAGCTTTACTGCTGGAGAACCTGGCACCTATATGTTCTATGACAATATGAACAGTAATTACAATCAGTTACTGGGGTTGCATGGTGCCATTGCGGTTATGCCTCAAAACAGCACCAATGAACTGTATGCGGGTAGCCGCACTTTTGTGAAACAGCAGTTCTGGCTGTTTCATGATATTGACCCCGCCTGGCATGATCGCCTGCGTCGAGGTCGCACACCCAATACTGCTTATGTGCCTCGCTATTTCACCCTGAATGGTCTGAGTGGACGTCCACCTGGAGCACCTGATTATACGGATCCCAATGTCAATAACATGGCGGATCCCCGTTCTGTTCTACGCGGCAGCATAGGCGACCGCACTCTGGTTCGCATCCTCAATGCCGGTCTGGCATCCCAGTCCGTGCATACCCACGGCAATCACATGGAATGGCTGTCTGAAAATGGCCAGAACCGCCCGGATGTGTGGGAAAAAGACTGCCTGTATCTGGATGGCAACCGTGGCATTCTGGATATGATCTATCCCTACGATGTGCCACCCGACTCATGGCCACCTGCAACCCATGGTGAATACCCCATGCATCTGCATTCTGAAATGTCGCAGACTGCAGCCGGTGGTTATTACATGTTTGGTGCTATTACCGAAATATTTTTTGAGTAAGGGGGAGAGTTAAAATGAAATTCAGTACAAAAAATCACATTCAACGACCTGTTCAGATGATGCGCGGTGGCGGTGGCGGCGGTGGTGGTGGCATGGGTGGCGACTGTTATATCTATGATGACAGGCTTGTGCCCAATGACACGTTGGTCACACCCGATGTCGTATACGAACGCGGCATAGATATGAATATCACGCTCACTATGGATGATGGCAATACCGTCACCATGTGGGGCTTCACTGATGATGGCGGCGGCATGGGGGGCGGCGGTACTTTTCCTTCTCCAGCCATGCGCGTGACTCAGGGGCAGATCGTGCATTCTGTGCTGTCGGTTAATATGATGTGGGCACACACCATTCATCATCATGGCATTGAACCTGGTTCTGAAAGTGACGGCGTTGGTCATCTCAGCTGGGATGTGCGCGGCAATAACTTTACTTATCAGTGGCGGCCCATGCATGCGGGTACCTATTTCTATCATTGTCATACCAATACTGTATTACACGCCGAAATGGGCATGTACGGAGCATTGATCGTTGACCCGCCAGAAGGCATAGGCACGCTGTATGAAAGTGGCCCGACTTATGATCTGGAATGTTTCTGGGTGGTGGATGAAATTGACTCATCCTGGCACAACCTTTCCTGGGATGCTGGCTCCTGTGGTGCTGATGTAGGTCTGAACGACCTGAATCCAGACTACTTTGTCATTACCGGTGTTGATGGCAGTGGCACATCAGCGTTTGGTGCTGCGGCGATATCTCCCACGGTAAGCGTAGGCCAGAAACTGCTGGCTCGTTATATCTGTGCAGGCTATCACCCACAACGCATCAATTTTGGTGGGCTGACAGGCACGGTTCATATGTCTGATGGTCGTCCATTGCCCAATGCGATTCAGGCAACTGAACTCAGGGCACACTCAGCCGAACGCTATGATGTTATTTTTGAACCCACTGAGCCGGGTGAATATATTATCAGCACCGATGTTATTCACTGGGTAACCGGTGAAGTGCTGGGCACAACCTATGCGAAGGTAACTGTAGTGGCATAAGTAAAATATCTGAAAAAGGTGTTTTGGAGGGGGTGCAATGCACCCCCTTTTTTGTCATTGAAATAACCCTGCAAGCCCCTTCGGCGAAGAGGCCAGTGCAAAAAATTTGTTCTGTTCATTCTAATCATCATCATGATCTTTATCTTTAAAGTAAACCAGAGGAGGGTAGTCGTGATAAGTTAAATCGGTCTGTGTTTCAAATGAATCCAGTAGAGTACTAAACAGAGCATCATGTGAATTAGGCGTGTCTTTCAGACTGAGGGTTTTTTGATAATCAATATCAGATGACTCTCCCACCCAGGTAATGACCGGTACTTTTATCTGGGCTTCAGGTGCAATCATATAGGGCATGCCATGCAAATATAAGCCTGACTCACCCAGAGATTCGCCATGATCACTGACATAAAGCATGGCTGTTTCATATTGAGGGGTATTTTTCTTTAATAATTCAATCACTTTTGACAGAAAATAATCAGTATAAAGAATGCTATTGTCATAAGCATTTATGACTTCTTCATCTGTGCAGGCTGATAGTTCAAGAGTGTGGCAGGCGGGTTTGAAACGCTCGAATTTTCCTGGATAACGTTTGTAATAAGCCGGGCCATGACTGCCCATTTGATGCAGCACAATCAGAATATCACCCTCATGGGTATCAATATAATTCTGCAGGCCATCCAGCATTCCTGTATCTCGACATTCGGGATCACAAATCGGGTTGATATCAGGGGATCTATAATCTTCAAAAGTTACTCGGTTTGCCATTCCTTTAGAGCTTGAATTATTATCTCGCCACAGAACATTCACTTTGGCTTTGTTTAAAATATCGAGAATATTTTCTGTGTGTCTTGCCAATTCCACATCAAAACTATCATGCCCTGCCTGAGAAAACATGCAGGGCACAGAAATGGCAGTGGAAGTGCCGCAGGCTGAAATATTACTGAAACTGATTAATGCTGTTTCTTTAGCTAATTCTGGATTAGTTTCACGACGATAGCCGTTAAGTGAAAAGTGATCAGCGCGGGCGGTTTCTCCCACTACCAGAATAATAAGTTCAGAATGATTATCGTTGGTTGGTGTTTCTGCCTTGCTGGTTAATAAAGCAAACTGTATTGGTCCAGAAGATTTAGTGGCTTCTTTAACATATTTAACCATTGAGTAAATAGATAGCGTAGGATTGATATAGTAGCGCAGTGATTTGTGCTCGCGAAAAAAACTGGCGTAATAATCGCTGCATAATAATACAGTGGCCAGAATAACAACTATCGAGCCTGCTGCTGTTTGCAAGGTATATCTTGTTTCATGTAGCCAGCCTGATTTTTGTAAAGGCCATCGCCATATCAGTATTACAGGTAAAACACCCAGCAATAAAACTCGTAATATCAGCCCTAAATTCATTAAATCTGTGGCCTCAGAAATATTTGTTTCTAAAATATTTCTGATCATGTCTTTATCAATGACTACTCCCATTTGGTCAGCAAAATACCCTGCCACGGCAGCCAGCAGAATAAACAGGCTGACCACTATGCGTACGGGCAGCACCAGATAGAAAAATGTTGTAATTAATACCAGTACACTGCTTAGAAAAATCCCCATAGATAATAAGAACAATGCATTTTCACTGTTCCAGGGATAGACGTCTGTTAGCTTGCCAAAAAAAGTCCAGTTTGCCGTAAGCAGCAGAAATACCGACATTAATAACACAAGACGAGTAGGGGTTGATTTTAATTTTATAATTCTATTAATAAAAAACATTTGCGGCCTTTAAAAACGAGATGCCCTGAGCGGGATTTCCATAAATTTCAAAGGATACCGGGCAGAGATAGATTTAAATTAAAATTAAATCGGCTCTGATTAAAACAAATCAACCTTAAGCTAGTCTTAAGTTGACAGAATAAATGGCTTTTGGCATCCAGGTAAGAAAAATACCTGTGAGTATTGTCATAGCACAGGACAGGTTTTTTAAATTAAACCTGTGGTGGTTTGACAGGGGGAGCGAAGTTCAGGGAGTGAAATGCATCATCCCGAATGACGATGTTTTCTAAAGAGTTATTAATTATAAGTGGTGCGGTGTGGCTCATAAAATTAGCTATGTGGGTATAGATATGGCAGAAATCATTACAGCTGGACTCATTATTACAACCGGCCATTAGTATATTGTCCTGTGCTGCATTACTTTGCACCAGCAGAATTTGTTGTGACTCCATTGTTGTTTCATTACAGAGAGTAATAGCGGGAGCCAGACTGATGGTCAGGAAATTGAATATTATAAATAAGACAAAAGCAGGGCGTTTCACAGTGTTTTATGATCGACATTAATTTTACAGACTGAGGTGTGACTATATCCTTGAAAATAAGTTCAATGCAGACTTTATGATTTTTCTACCATGCATAATCCAGAATAACAGCCGCACTAGTTGGGCCTCCGATAATATGTCCCAGCTCCACACCCAGATTAATAGAAGCGGTGATCTGTCTGCTAATATTTAAGCGGGCAAACTCACTCACTTCATTAGTTACAGCCGATTCAATCCATTGATAAGCGGCTTCTGTTGTATATTTATTTTCGCCCCAGCCGATACGAAAAATAGTTTCATTATCTGCCAGCGCAGTTGCCTGTTGTTGTGAACCCGGAGTAATGATGCGTAATAATATTGGCTTTAATATAAAAAGAATGGGAGAAAAATTTAACTTGCTTAAGTCTTTGGCATAGTTATGACGCTGATGAGAAAAACTCCAGTACAGGTGCTGATTATTGTAACCAAAACCCAGACCTAAAGATCGGTGCTCAATATCGGTTGAAAGCGATAAACCTTGAAGGGTAACTTTTCCCGTTTCCATTTTTATTAACCCATTCCAGTTGTCGCCATACATATTTAAATCAGCAATAATATTACTGGTTTCCAGCACGCTTGAATTACCCCAGCGTTCGTAATTTATATTCCATAAAAAATAATTTTGGGGATTGTTACCAAAACCCAGTGACCATTGACTGGTTTCAGTAGCCAGTTTTTGTCTGGAAACAGAGTTCGATAATTTTAGATAAAAATCATCAGTGACTGCCAGATCCAGATAGCCACCGTAGAATGTTCCATCTTCATTGTCCTGGCCTGCATTGATCGATAAATTTGATTTAGGTAGTTCATTATCAAGCATTAGCCAGAAGTCATCATCTTCAATGGCATATGCAGACAGAGGGAATAATAAATAAAGAAACAGTAATAAAATAAATTGCATGATATTCTTTTTAAAAATAAGCACCGGGTAAATAATATATCTACCCGGTGCTTTTATAAACTATCTGAAAAATTATTCAGAGAGTCGCACATTTATATTACGTGCTACGACTTTATTTTCATTTGTATCATACACGCCGTGGCTGTGCACTGAAATAACCGAGGCGGCATTATTTAGTGCAGTCGCCAGTGCCTGCTGGAATGTTGCATAAGTAGAATACACTCTTAATGATGTGCCGACGGCAATTACAAACAGACCTTTGTCGTTATCCCGAGGTGCAATTAATGGCATGGTCATCATTGCCTGTAAATCAGTTGCGACACCTGCGCGATATAAATGATGCAGATTGCCTGCATCGGTTAAATCCAGTTGTATGCCAATATCACTGATGCTGGCAATGGCGTTTATGCTGCCGCTGCCATAGCCTACAGCAAGATGAGCGGCTACATTACTGACATCAACAATAGACTGTGCACTAAAATCTTCCGGTGCCTGACCAAAGCTGCGTACAAAACCAAGCACTTTTACCGGGTCACCATTTTGCAGATTTGTTAGAGCGAGTGTGCCGCTGTCCACTTCATAATTATTAGCGTCGGCATCATTGGCCGCATCTGTGCCGGTGCCAGAAAAATCAAACAGTATAATGCGACGACGATCTATGCCCTGTAAATCTACTGCCAGTGGACTTACGGATACGACTGTTCCACTTAAGTGAGTGAAGTGCATGCGAACATGCTCTGCATTAATATTAAAACTGGCGCTGCTGGTTAAACGACCTAATATGGTTACACGCTGACCCACCGAAATATCATCTTTATTATAAGTGCTGGTGGTGTCCGCCTGTTTAACGACAGTGGTGTTGCCGGCTAAATTAACGCTCACATTATCATTAAATGCAAAGCTGCCATTGCTGCGAATAATAGTGGCACCGCGAATAATTAAGATGTCACCGGCACGAGCGATGACATTACCTGACACAATGTCTTTATTGCCCCAGGGCACACTGGAACCCGCGTAAACTTCCACTGCATTAAACTGACGCTGTGCATAATCAAGTTTTCCCAGCACCACGATTGCTGCTGCCGGTGGTAAATTCGACAGTTCAGTTAAGCCTGCATTACCTGCATACATCTGTCCATTTACTTCAAAGCTGGTGGCATTACTAACGTGGGCTTTTAATTGACCAAAACGATTCAGGCGATGACGAAAAGGGCGCATCGCCACATTAAATGTTTTGGCTGCCTCATCCACTGATCTCAGTAAACCTCTCAGACGATGGGGCTTGGGTTCTTCAAGAATAGTGTCGGCTACTAAAACCGGACTAACAACAACCGTTGCGCTGCTGCCGTTGACTGTCACTACATTGGATGCATCCAGATCAAAATCCAGAGTAAAGTGTGCCGGAATACCCGGTGCAATTACAAACTCACTGCCGCCGTTTAAACTAATATCAACGGTCAACTGTGTCAGTGGATTACCATTGCTATCAACCGCATTTGCAGCAATGGCTGCGCCGTTAGTGTTCTGTACTGTAATCGCTGCATTGCTGTAATCCAGAGTGATTTGTGCCCCGATATATTTACCCGATGGCACAGTCGCTGCGGTTAAAAACTCAGTGACTTCCACATACTGGGCGAAATCCAGAGTTGTTGTAAGCGGCAGTGCTTCAACCTCTGCGCCATTTTGCATAATCATTTTCAATGAAGTGACATCGACAGTGTAACTGAGAAAATCGCCTTCTGCGTCGGTCAGACTAATAACCAGCTCACCATCACCCTGAGTATTGCTACTGGAGCTACAGCCTGAAGCCAGCAGGCTCATCATGCTGATTAATAGAAATATGACAAACCATTTTTTTGAGTGGATTTGATTCATTTTTATTCTCCCTAAATTTAAATTTATTTAAAAATATGCGTATTAGTCTGTACAACGCATAGAATGGAGAATGGTTGACCTGAGCAGGTAATTAATTTTATTGTCTGGAGAGGAATTTAAAGTTGTTTGGTTCTGTAGGAGTGACCTTCAGGTCGCGATATTTACTAACCTGCAATCATCGTGATTCGTGCAATAATAAAGAGTGCTAAAAATTGTTATTTATTTAAAAACAAAATTTACAATCGAGCTGTATTTTTCAGCAGTGGATAAGCAGGCTACATATTCACTAAACGTTTCAGGTAACAGTATATCCTGCATATGCCAGTTATTGTTGCTGTCGCCATTTAAATATTCAATAAATCTTGCCGCCTCCGGTGGAGTCGAAACAGTAAATTGAGTAGGGGACAAATATAACCCCTGTCCGGTGACTTTCATATGTGCTTCTTTACGTGTCCATACTTTAAAAAAAGCAGTGCGTTGCTGATCTTCGGGTAAAGAAAAAATAGCTTTTTGTTCAGGTTCAGTAAAGAACCGTTTTATAACTTTGCCCCACTCATTTTTTCGTTCCATAAATTCAACATCAATACCCACCTCATGGGATTGTCTGATAGCAAGCAGGGCGAGATTATTTGAATGACTGAGGTTAAAATGCAGCTTTGGCTGTTCTTTAGTTAACACAAGTTCAGGCTTTCCCTGTTTTCTTAAATTAAATTCCAGCTGTTGGGCAGGCATATTTAAGTACAGAGATAAAACTGAACGCATAAAGCCATGAGAAGCAATAAAACGTTTTCTATGTTTGTAAAATTTAAATCGCTCACTGCGTTCTTTTTCTTTAGCATCCAGCAGTGGGTATAAATGTTTTAGCCTGGCTTCATGTAAATTAAGATAACTTAACCATAGATGAATCTCTCCCTCTTCAAGTTTTGTATTAGTGCATTGATCATGCCATTGCATTACGGCGTCGTCTCTTTATGCGTTAGAAGATAAAATGCGGGAATTAAAAACAGTGAAATCAACATGGAAAAACTTAAACCAAAAACAATGACGACTGCCATAGGTTTGAGCATTTCAGAACCTTCGCCAATACCAATAGCCAGTGGCAACATACCCATAACGGTTGTCAGGGTCGTCATTAATATTGGTCGTAAACGTAACGCTGCAGCAGTAGCGATTGCTTTTGGTATGCTTTGTCCCTGTTCACGTTGTATCTCTATTTGTTCAATCAATACTATGGCATTATTCACCACTATGCCCGCCAGCATAATAATGCCTATCTTTGCCGGCATAGTGAGTTGTTGATCAAGAAAAAAATAAACTCCCAGAACCACGCCAATTAAACTGAAAGGCACGCCCAGTATAATAATAAGTGGATTAATTAATGATTCGTATTGCACGGCCATCACTATAAAAACCAGAAACAGAGCCAGAGCCAAAAGTGTATAGCCAGTGGCTTTATCTTCACGCAGTGCATCCAGTGCGCCGCCGTCATACACGCTGTAACCTTCAGGTAAATTAATTTCATCAATGCGAGAAAATATATTGCTCATCACATCTGTAAAAACGGCATTATGTGCAAGTGAGCCAGATATTTCGACAATGCGTCGCTGATTGTCTCGTTTGATATTGCTGGGTGTAGGTAAGACTTCAATTTTTGCCACATCTCTTACGCGAATTATTTTTCCCTGATGAATTTTTACAATAGTATTGCGTATATCGTTAGTTGATTGAATAGCTTCTCTATTAATACGTAAACGAATATCATATTGACGATCACCATCTATAAAATCAGAAACAACCTGGCCATTAAGTGCAATGTTCATGGCGCGGCCAATATCCTCTGCATGAATACCCAGATCTGCGGCACGTTCACGATCAATGTTTAAAATCAGCTCTTCAATTTGTTCCTGGTAATTATGTTCCAGGTTTGTCGCGCCAGGCACGTCTTTTATTGTTTCAATAATTTTATCGCCTGCTTCAGCCAGGGTTTTAAGGTTTGACCCCTGAACGCGAATACTGATGTCATCATCGCCGTGACCAAAACGCACGCCTCTTATGCCTTTTACATTGAGCATGATTCTGTAGCCTGTGAGTTTTAGTCTGGCTATCTCCTTACGCATTTTTTTAACCCAGGCCTTGCTGCCCAGGTCTCTGTGCTGGATTGATTTTAACTGTACGGTAAGTGAGCCGCGATTACTGCTTTCATATTCTGAGCGGCCAAATACAAAACCTCCTGATGAAACAAATACAGATTTCACTTCGGGTTGTTGAAGAAATAGTTGTTCTAATTGAGCCAGGGTTTTATCTGTCTGCTCAAGCCGGGTGCCAGCTTCAGCTTTTACGCGAATACTGATTTTACCCTCATCCATATCAGGAAAAAACATATCCTTGCTGCTGTTGATTGCGTAAATGGCGAGGGCGAGTAATGGAATAATAATAATTAAAATATTTTTTATATTATGCAAAAATAATTGCAGCAGTTTGCTGTAACTGTTTTGAAGAGCTGAGAATTTCTGATCAAAACTGCGCTGAGTTTTTTGATTGCCAGTGCTGGTTCGCGCGCCAAGAGCAGGAACCAGTGTAAGTGCAACCATCAGTGAAGCCACAATCGCGGCAGATAAAGTAATAATAAGCTCGCTAAACAGCAAACCTATTAGTCCGCCAATAAAAAGAAAGGGCAGTACGGCTGCCAGGTTAGTAAATGTGGACGCGGTAATAGCACTGGTTATTTCGGCTGCAGCTTCAATGGCTGATTCTTCTTTATTATTGTTGTTCTGCTGATGTCGTGAAATATTTTCCAGCATCACAATAGTGTTATCAACCAGCAGGCCTATGCCTAAAGCCAGACCGCCCAGTGACATAATATTTAATGTTAGCCCACTTACGCCCATAATTGTAAGGGTAATCAATATAGCCAGAGGTATGGTTGTGGAAATAATAAGTGTGCGGCGCAGGTCGCCTAAAAATAAATACACAATAAGCATGGCAAGTAATGCACCAGAAAGTGCGGCCATCGCAGCATTGCTTAATGAGTAGCGAACATAAGTCGATTGATCGGATACTTTTTCTACAACGATATCATCAGGCAATAGTTTCTGCTGTTTAAACCATGCCAGTTTTTTTAGTACTGAATCCACTACATCAACTGTATTGGCCTGAGGTTGTTTCTGGATAGAAAGTTTTATTCCGGGCGTGCCATTTAATCGAATGCGTAGACTTTCATCTTCATGGGTATCGATAACTTTAGCAACATCACTCAGGCGTATTGCATCGTCTATTCGTTGAGTCTCTGTTTTTATTAATGGCAGTTGTGCAATATCATCTGCATTTTTAAATCGACCCCGTGTGCGTGTGCTAAGCTTACGCTTTTGCATGTATAATGTGCCGCTGGCAATATCCAGATTTTCTTTTTGCAGGGCACTAATTACATCATTAAATTCAAAACCTGCTGCGGCCAGTTTTTCCTGATCAACTATAATTTGAATTTCACGTACCAGGCCACCACCCACTTCAGCGGATGCCACGCCTTTTACATTTAAAAACCATTTTGCAAATTCGTAATCCGTCCAGCTGCGTAATTCAACCGCATTGCGTTTTGTTGAGCTGACGATTAATTCCAGTACCGGGATTTGTGATGGATCGCGTTTGTATATAGTGGGTGGCTCAATGCTGTCAGGCAAAAATCGTTTGGCTCGATCAAGGCGGGTGCTGGCATCACGCAATGCGATATCGATATCAGTATCGTAAGGAAAACTAAGACTGATTGTACTGCGGCCTTCTGTTGTTCTGGATTGAACAACGGTTGCACCTTCGGTAATAGCCAGCTGTTCTTCTAATTGACGAGTAACCTGATCTTCCATAATACGAGCAGGCACTCCCGAATCACTGATGCCTACTCTAATTTCGGGGTAAATTAATTTAGGCAGTAAATCAATATTCAGTCGGTCGAAAGAAAATAGACCCAGTATTACTACAGTCAGTGATAACATGCTTACAGCTATGGGACGGTTAATTGACCATGCTGCTAATCCACCTGTTCTAAAACGTTTTTTCATATTTAAAATAATGTATAAAGGTTAGGAAAAAGGACTAATGAATTTATCTGTTTTAATTAACAGTTACTGGCTTGTCGTTTTTTAATCCGAGAAAACCAAGAATAACCACATTATCATTCTCGTTCAGGCCTTCCAGTATTTCTATTTCCCGCTGATTTTGTATGCCTGTGCGAATATATATTCGTCTGGCTTTATTATTTTCTATGCGATAAACATAAGCGCCAGTATTGTCATGCCTGACCGCATCAAACGGAATCATTAAACGTGTTTTGCTGGTGGTTTTTAAGGTGATGCGTGCCAGCTGCCCGGGAGCTGCACCTGCGGGGATCGGGGTTAAAGATATTTCAATTACACCACGACGAGTATCGGCATCAATTGTAGGGTGTATGCGAATAACCTTGCCGTTAAACATTTGATCACCCAGCGCATCTATTTTTATTTTCACCTGATCATCTTGCTGAATTAAAGGTAGCAATAATTCAGAGATATAAAGTCTGGCGGTTAAGCTGCTGCTATCAATTAAATTCAAAATATTACTGTGTAATGCAATGACATTGCCAGGTTCGGTCAGACGCTGGCTGATTATGCCTGCAAAAGGCGCAGTGATTTTAGTGTGAGATAATTTTATTTTATTCAGTTTTAATTCGGCCTGTGCAATATCTAAAGCGGTCTGAGCTTTGGCTGCTTCATCATCCGATGCAAGTTTTCGTTTGGCCAGATTATTTAGCCGCTTTAAATCCAGTTTACTTTGTTTAAATACTGCCAGTGCTTTATTTAGGTCAGCCTGTATAAGTGCATCATCCAGTGTGGCTAAAACATCACCCTGTTTAACCTGATCGCCTTCACGAAAATTTAATGCGGTGAGCAAACCTTGCTGCTGATTAAAGATCTGCACTTTGCGAATGGCTTCAAGCGTACCGGGCAAGGTTTTTTCAATGCTAAGCTGTTTGTATGCAACGCTGGCAGTTTCTACCTGATGAGCAGGAGCAGTACGTTTTTTTCTACTGGAAGATTCATCTGAGCACGACGATGTAAACAGTATGATCGTCAGTAGTGAAAAAACCCTGAGTTTGTTATGGAGAATCATTTATGCACTTTGTTTGTATTGTTATGGCTCTATTATTCCACAAAGTATGTTGTAATGATTCAGAATTTATAAGCCCCCGATGATTTAAAAAAGAATAGATGCATGCATACCAATTTCCGCCCCACGGAAGCGCCCCACGATGAGCGCAGTGATTTTCAGAATATAAAACGCATGACTCCCTTTCTGTGGAGTTATAAAGGCAGAGTGCTGTTTGCACTGCTGTCTCTGGTGCTGGCGAAATTTGCCACCGTAGGTATTCCGCTGGTGTTAAAAGAAATTGTCGATAATCTGGATGCCGCCTTAAATGACACCAGCATGCTGGCTACCTTGCCTCTTGCGCTGCTGCTGATTTACGGAGCATTGCGCCTGACCAATGTAATCTTTAATGAATTACGCGATGCGGTGTTTGCCCGGGTGCGATACCGGGCTATGCGGGATATCTCCATCAAAGTGGTTAAGCATCTGTTTGATCTGTCTCTGGAATTTCATCTGGAGCGCCGCACCGGGGGGATCTCCCGTGATCTGGAGCGCGGTACACGCAGCCTGTCTTCTATATTGAATTACCTGACGTTTAATATTATCCCGACTTTACTGGAGTTTGTGCTGGTGGCGATTATTCTATTCAAACAGTATGACGCTCACTTTGCACTGATTACCTTCGGCACGGTTGTTATCTATCTCATCTACACCATGGCGGTTACGGAGTGGCGCATGCATTTTCGCCATGAAATGAATGCGATGGATTCCCAGGCCAACTCTCAGGCGGTGGATGGCTTAATCAATTATGAAACCGTGAAATACTTTAATAATGAGCAATATGAGCTGACTCACTATAACGACACGCTGGAGAAATGGGAAAATGCAGCGGTTAAAAGCACCAGTTCTATGGCGCTGCTGAACTTTGGTCAGGGCGGCATTATTGCCGTGGGCGTGACCATTGTGATGATGTATGCAGCACAGGGTGTGGTGGATGGCAGTATGACTCTGGGTGATCTGGTGCTGGTGAATGCAATGATGCTGCAGCTATTTATCCCGCTGGGTTTTCTGGGCATTATCTATCGCGCTATGAAACACGCTATGGCAGATATGGATTTGATGTTTAAACTGCTGGATAAAGTGCCCGATATTCAGGACAGTAACGACGCCATCGATTTAACTGTAAAACAGGCAACAGTGAAATTTGAAGCAGTGAATTTCGCTTATCATTCTGAGCGCCAGATTTTACATGATGTCAGCTTTGAAATTCCCAGCGGTAAAAAGCTGGCCATAGTGGGAGCTTCGGGAGCAGGTAAATCCACTCTGGCCAGATTGCTGTTTCGATTTTATGAAGTAGACAGCGGCAAAATCACCATCGATGGGCAGGATATAAAACAGGTTACTCAAACCAGTTTGCGGGATGCCATCGGCATAGTGCCGCAGGATACCGTGCTATTTAACAACAGCATCTTTCACAATATTCAATATGCCCGACCCGGCGCATCAGAGGCAGAAGTCAGGCAGGCGGCACGACTGGCCAATATTGCGGATTTTATCGAGGCTTTGCCAGAAGGCTACGATACCGTGGTGGGTGAGCGGGGGCTGAAATTATCCGGTGGTGAAAAGCAGCGGGTGGCCATTGCCCGGGTGATTCTAAAAAATCCTCGCATACTGGTATTTGATGAAGCCACTTCATCTCTGGATTCTCAGTCTGAGCAGGTGATTCTGCAATCTTTAAAAGATGTGGCACAGGCTCACACCACATTGGTGATTGCTCATCGCTTGTCTACTGTGGTGGATGCGGATCAGATATTGGTGATGGAACAGGGGCGTGTGGTAGAGCAGGGCACGCATCTGCAATTGCTGGAGCAGCAGGGGCAGTATGCGAATCTATGGCAAATTCAGCAGGAAGAGCAGGAGCAGTAATGGTCGGGCATTCGCCCATAAAAAACGGCGACCGAAGTCGCCGCTATTTATAGAATGGTAATCGAAATCGCTTAAGCTTTTCTGCGTCTAGCCATACCTATCAGCGCCAGCAGACCCGAACCAAATAACCATGCAGCTGCAGGCACAGGTACAGGCGATAAATTGTAAGTCAGGTCATCTAAAACAACGTATGCATTGCTAACTCTGAAAGCAGATATATCAGCCGTTGATCTTGAAAATCCAAAAAAAGAACCATCATCATTAGCCGTTGTTGAGATGGGTGACAAATCAGTAATATTGTAGGATTCTAAAACATTAGATGATGCGTCCAGTGCTTCTATAATTACATGTGGCAAGGGAGTAGTGGTTGCGCTTGTAGAATAGTTGATGAATCCACCCACATAATCTGTCAGTGATGGCAGTGTATATGTCATTGAACCCGTAACCGTATTTAGACCCGTAAAACCATTTCTTGCAGTCGTCCAGTTACCATTAGTGTTTAATGCGTAAGTACTATTGCCTATAAAGGAAAAAGCATAGCTAGTAGACCAGATTGCACCTGAGTTCAGAGTAACGGGGCCGTTGGTAGAAGTTGCACCAGTAAAATTACTGAAATCATCAGTGACCGCTAGGGTATTAGTGGTAATAAGAGCTGCCTGTGACATGCCGGAATATAATGAAACTAGAAGCCCGCATACTGTGGCCAGATGATTAATTTTCATGATTACCTCTTTTCAATTGCAAATTGTCCAGTATTGCAGCGCTGGAAAGCTAATTGCTCCGGCGGCCAGATTTGTCCTGGTGTACTCTGGCTTATGAAAATAAAGAGCAGGTAATACTGATTTCAATATTTTCATTTTCTATTAATTGCTTTTCAATTCAATAATAAACTGAATCTGGGTACATTATAAGTGGAATTTGCAAAAAGGGTAATCACCCAGATGGGGGGTGTAAATAAGCGGATAAAGTATATAACTGGACAAAGAGTCATTAACAATGCTTAAATAACCCTTCGGTCATTTAATGAATCAAGGATATGAACCAAAGCCAGCAAAAATCCAGTTCACCCTGCCGCTGGCGTCGCCGTAAAGAGGCGAGACCAGAAGAGATTCTCGTTGCGGCACTGGAACTATTCACAGAAAAGGGCTTCTCAGCTACACGCATGCAGGATGTGGCTAAACAGGCAGGCATATCCAAGGGCACCCTCTATCTCTATTTTGAAAATAAAGAAGCTATTTTTCGCTCAGTAGTGCAGGAAATGATTTCACCCCGGCTGGATGAATTCGAAGAAATGGTGAAACTATATAAAGGCCCCAGTGAAGAATTGCTGCGAAAAATGATTAAAGGCTGGTGGCAAAGTGTAGGTGAGACTCGCCTGTCAGCCATACCCAAACTGATAGTTTCTGAGGCGGGTAATTTTCCTGAACTGGCAGAATTTTTTGTAAATACTGTGGTGAAACGTGGTCGCAAAGTTTTTACCGATGTGGTCAGCCGAGGGATAACCTCAGGTGAATTTAATATTTATGAACCCCGAGCCGTCGCACGTTTAATCGTGGCACCTTTAGTGCAACTGACTATCTGGATGCATTCACTAAAACCATTTGATGAAAATATGGATAACAATGATTTTCTGGAGCTGCATACAGAATTTATTCTAAAAGCGCTGACCAGGAATAAAAATGAAAACTAAATTAACTTTTATTTTATTTCTCTCCAGTCTGACGCCTGTTATTTTTGCCCAGTCAATAACTTTGAATCAGGTATTGCAACAGGTAATCGATCATTACCCCTCTGTTAAAACAGCAGCTTATCAGGTTGAGCGCGCGCAGCAGGAAAATAGAAAAATTGAAAGTCAGCTGGGCTGGCAATTAAAATCTCAGGCAGACATTGCCCGTGATGTATCTGCATTTGGTACACCGGTAGATTCTATTAATCTTTCGGCCAATGTATCCAGAAAATTAAAATTTGGTTCTACGCTGAGTGTTGATGCGGCAATCAATAAAAGTGATTCCAGTAATGTGTTCAGTCCATTTCAACCAAACCCGGTTGTTTCTACCGGTGTTAATTTAAATTATCGCCATCCTTTTGCAAAAGGGTCAGATAATCCGGCCTACAATCAGGGCATTGAAGCAGCCGATGCGGGAATTAAAAAATCATTTGCAGAACGTAATGCAGTTTATGATCAGCTGGCATCACAGCTTATCGATCTGTATCTGGCAGCGGCGGTAACACAGACAAAAATTAATAATGCAGAGCAATCCATTGCTCGCAGTCAGCGACTAAATAAATATATTAAAAGCAGACTGGATCTGGGCGTTGCGGAAGAAAAAGATATTTTACAGGTAGAAGCTCAGCTGCACACACAGCAGGCAGAGCGCCAGGGTTTATTAATGGTCTGGCAAAAGCAGAAAATATCCTTAAATCGATTAATGGGAAAAAAATGGGATAAAGAATTTAATTTACTAATTAAGCTACCACCAAAACTAATTGATGAAGCTGAAACTTTACTTGTTGAACAGGTCAGGCAATACAGTCCTGCTCTACTAAATGTAAAAGCACAGTTGCAGCTGGCTGAAAGCGCAATTAAAACACGGCGAGATGCAAAAAAAGATAATCTTGATCTGCTTCTATTTGTGGGTAATAAAACCAGCTCTGGTGACAATATTGTCGGCAATGTCAGTGAGTCTGAACTGGTGGGAGGGTTGAGCATAGAATTTAATCGCGGCATGGATAAACAGGGCTTTGATGCAGAGCTTTATCAGGCACAGATAGACAGAGGCATTGCGCTGCAAAATCAAAAACAGGTGCTGCAGGATTTAGAATATAATTTATCCAGCCTACTGGCAGAAATTAAAGCAGGGCAGAACGCAATTAAGGCATACAGACAAAGCGCTCAAAGTGAAAAGAAAAAACTGACTGAAGCAGAAAATCGACATAAAAAAGGCCGTGCAGATACCGACCAGTTAATTCAGTTTGAGTCACAACTGTCGCTAGCTGAACTGTCTGTAGATTTACAGAAAATAGAACTGCTGCGCCGCTTTTATAGTTTAAATCTTCTGCGCGGTAAACTCTGGCAAACAATTCGTGTGCCAGAAGTATCCATAAAATTTAATCAGGGAGCGATAAAATAATGACAACAATTATTCGATTTCTGGTAGAGCGCAGCTTAATTGTTAATCTTGTTTCCGTTTTTCTGGTGGCAATAGGTCTGGCTACCGCAATATTTTTTACTCAGATTGAAGCCTTTCCAAATGTAAATCTGGATCAGATTCAAATTAATATGGTTTACCCCGGTGCCTCGCCAAAAGAAGTTGAGCAGTTAGTCATTACACCTATTGAACAGGAACTGCGTTCATTAAATGGCATAGATAAAATGGTGTCGATGTCATTTCCTGGTTCGGGGCGAATTATTTTAGAAGTTGATCCTGATGCAAATAATCGAATTCGATTATCCAGTGAAGTTACGCTGGCAGTGGATCGCGCACAATTGCCTGATGATTTACCTGATGATCCTGTAGTCATTGAAGTGGATGGCGCTGTTTTTCCTATTATGCGTATTGCAATATCAGCGCCGCTTAATGAACTCGAATTAAAACGCCTCGGTGATGAAGTCATTGATGATTTACTGACTTTGCCGGGTGTGGCGCGAGTAAGAAGTCTGGGTGATCGTAAAGCTGAACTTAGAATCGTAGCTGACCCCCAGGCAATGAAAACTCATCGAGTCTCAGTGACAGATATTACTAATACAGTGGTGGGGTGGAATTTAAATGCACCCGGCGGTGACATTGATTCGCCGCAGGGGCAAAAGTCAGTGCGTATAGTGGGTGAGTTAAAAGATGCCAAAGATGCAGAACAACTGGTTATTCGAGCCAGTGAAAGAGGTCGCGCATTACATTTGGGTGATGTAGCTAAAGTAACTGAGTCACTAAAAAAGCCGGTGATATTAAATGATGTAGCGGGTAAGCCAGCTTTGTCATTATTGCTATTAAAAAAATCCAGCGCAGATATTATTAAAACAGTCGATAATGTAAAAACCTATCTTGAAACCGTGCAGTCCAGATACGGCAGTGAAATTAAAGTCAGTACCTTCCAGGATTTTTCTAAATTTGCGCGCCTTCGTTTGCAGGTTTTAACCACCAATGGCATCGTCGGTTTATTTCTTGTATTTATTACCCTGTTACTTTTTTTAAGATTATCTGTTGCATTAACCACTGCCTGGGGTTTGCCCATTATTTTTATGGCGGGAATTTACGCACTCTATGTTTCAGGCGTGACGCTTAATTTAATTTCCATGATGGGTTTTATTATGGTGCTGGGCATGCTGGTAGACGATGCCATTATTATTGGTGAAAACATAACCTGGTATATGGAAAAAGGTTTAAACCCGATTGAAGCCGCAGTTAAAGGCGCAGTAGAATTACTGGGGCCAGTTACTACAACTATTCTGACCACCATTGCTGCCTTTATGCCGATGATGTTTATGTCGGGCATTATCGGTAAATTTATTATTGCTATACCAATAGTAGTTATTTTATTAATTACTTTTTCGTGGCTTGAATCATTTTTGATTTTACCCAGTCATGTTGCCCATGTAACCAATGCAAATAAGCATCCGCCAGAAAGAAAATGGCTGGTTAATCTGGAAAATGCTTATGGCAATTTATTAGAAAAAGCACTACGCTTCCGTTGGCTAACCGTAGGCATTTCTTTTTCGATTTTAATATTTGCGGTGATCCTGTCAAAGACCATGCTGTTTCAGTTATTTCCTACAGTTGCCGTTAATGAATATATTGTTCGTGTAGTCGCACCCCCCGGCACCAGTCTGTTAACCATGCAGGAAAACTTGCGAAAAATTGATTATGAAATACGCCAGCATATAAATGAAGATTATGTCGAAGCCACTCTGGCTAAAAGCGGTGACGTTTCTTTAGATGAAGGTGATCCATTAACTCAGCGTGGCAGTCGCTATGGTCAGATTCGAGTTATTTATATTCCAGCGGTAAGTCGCTCAGAACATAATGCACTGGATGACATGCATAAACTATCAGAAATTTTACCTGATAAATTCCCTCAATTTGATATTGCTTTTACCGCGATGAGGCCGGGGCCACCTCTGGGTCGTGCGCTGGAAGCTGAAATATCAAGTTACAATGACGAATACAGTGAAATAGCTGCACGACGATTAATGAAATATTTAAAATCCATTGAAGGTGTGGTTGGTGTCGATAGCGGGCTGAAAAAAGGCGACGATGAATTGCGAGTTATTTTAGATCGTGAACTGGCAACTTATGCAGGGGTGAATCTGCTAACCGCTTCTCAACAGATACGTGCAGCAGTGGGTGGCCTGGTTGTGTCTAATATACGCCGAGGAAAAGAAGAAATTGATGTCACCATTCGTTTTCCTGCAAAAGGCAAAGATGAAATACAGCAACTTAAAAAATTATTAATTCCAAATAATCGTGACGGTCTGGTTCCACTGGAAAAAATATCTAAATTTGAACAGCACGATGGGTTTACTACCATTCGCCACAAAGATGGTATTAGAATTGTAAATGTGGTTGCTGATATTGATGATAAAATTATCTCCAGCAATAAGTTAAATAATTTAGTGCGTGATACAGAATCAGAATGGGCAGGAGATCTAGACAATAAAATCACCGTGAACTATGGCGGTGAAGAAGAAAAAAATCAGGAATCCTTTAGAAGCCTTGGCTTTGCTTTTGCTTTTGCATTAATTGCAATATTTTTTATTCTGGCCATTCAGTTTAATAATATGGTGTACCCGCTCATTGTTATGCTGGCGATTCCATTTGGTGCCATAGGTGTGATATTTAGTTTTTATCTTCACGACCTGTTCTGGAAACCCATGCCGCTATCTTTCTTTTCCAGTCTGGGCATGGTGGCACTCACTGGAGTAGTAGTGAATAGCTCGCTGGTATTGTTGGTATTTATTCAACGCGCACGCCAGCAGGGAATGGACATACACGAAGCCATAATACAGGCAGGGCGCAGAAGATTACGCGCGGTATTATTAACCGCCATCACGACTATTGTCGGCCTGCTGCCTACTGCTTACGGCTGGGGAGGGCTGGATCATTTTGTATCACCAATGGCGCTATCGCTTTCATGGGGGCTGGTGTTTGCTACTTTTATTACCCTGTTTACTATTCCAGCTACATTGGCGGTTGGGCATGATATTAGAACCGGGTTTTGGAAAATTTTTAAATTTTCACGCTAGCGTGGATGCAACTTGAGCAGAGTATCCCGGGCAGTGAGACCTTCGAAAATAAGCATAGCGACTAAGGCCATAATGATGTTTTGCTGCTTAAAATAGATGGCAATAATTAGCACTGCACCAAAGATCAGACGAAAAAGATGATCACTCATAAAACTCCACTCAACTACGCCATGATTAAATCAATTAATCAAATTGGTCATGTTATGAATATTAAGACAGTGGCCAAGTTTGTTGAGAATGATGAAATCTTTTCTGCATTAAATGATATTGGAGTAGATTATGCACAGGGGTATGGCGTCCACGTACCTGAGCCACTGATTAATTTTTTCAATAATTAAGTGATGTATCAGTAACGCCAATAAATACCTGAACTGACCTGAGCAGTAAAAAATTAAACTAAATAGTTAAGCCAGAATAATCTAGATTAAGGATAAATCATGAAAAGAACACAACGAAGTATATTATTTATCTTCCTGAGTCGTTTAACTCTATTGTGTACAGTAACATTGCATATTGCAGGATGCAGTAATGATAATATTGAATACAAATTAATAAATAAAAATGGGTTGTTATGCAAAATAATTGGGTTAAAAGCAAGTAAGCGGTCTTATGAAGACGGGATAATGACTCCCGTCGATGGTGTTTTTACTATGTTTTCCTGCCAGATAAATGAGCCAGGAGAAAAAACTCTAAGAAAAATTATTCCAATGAAAAGTAAAGAGACACCTTATGGAATTCTACAATCTTCGTCTTTTGGTGAATTTAAAGTTGAGTATTATCGCACTGGGGTATGGGAAAGAATTTATATGACAGAGTATCAGATAGATGGTCTTAAGGATTTTATTCGTGACAGATAATATGCTCCTGGCGATTTTTTGAGCCATTCGAGTTCTCATCTGGTTATCGCCACCAATAACAAAGGCCACCCAAAAAATGGGTAGCCTTTGTTATTGGTGGGACGACGAGAACATAATCTGCTATTTAACTAACTGATATATTGTATTTTGTAAAATTCTATTGCTAGTGGTGTTACTTACAGTGTTACTAAAATTAAAAATCAACTCATATAAGCTAATTGTTTTAACGTCTGCTTTCGGCGGCGGTCTCAACCGGTCGACGCAACACTATACTCTTTAACTAAAAAGATGGAGTGTTGTAAATGGCCTACAGAACACGAATTAAATATACCCCTGCACAGAGGGAAGAAATATGGGATCGCTGGAAAAAAGGCGAATAATAAATCAAATAGATTTTAAAGGTGTTTTTTATAGATCGTTCGACTACTCGTCAAGATAAGAGTATCTTATTTATGTGCAACAGGCTTTAAAAGCCGAAGGATTTAACCCAGGTTCATCAGATGAGGTCATAGGTTTATGAACTATAGAGACTCTGCGGTTGTAGAATGCTATTTTTGGGAGTCTCTCAGATTAGATCAGCACCAATGGCTACTATGACTCACTAAATGAAAACAAGGAGAAATCTCAGATGAAATTACTACGTTTAGTATCCACAGCAACTCTGCTAATCAGTATTCTTTTTACAGGTCAAAATGCTTCAGCCATATCTGCGGGTGAACTGAAGAACTTTAAAGTTATTGGCCATCATTTCACCACATCTTTTACTAATGGCAAACGTTATAGTAGAGTGAAAAAGCCATCAGAAGCACGCATGATTGTGATAAAGCTTGCTGTCAAGGCGCCTTCTGATGATTCGAAAATTTTTATTAATGACTTCGTGCTGCAGTATTTCCATCAAGACGGTAAAGAGGATCGAGCTAAATGCTCTGCCATTTGTCGAGCAAAAACCGAAAAACTTGGTGAAAACAAGGGCTGCGGCATGGGCAATGGAGCCTGGATCAGACTGGATAAAAAAAGCAAGTATCTATCTTTAATGTTTTTCCTGGAGAATGATGTTAAGTCTGTAGATATAAGTCGAACTGATGCCCCTCCTTTAACCTATCGTGTAGGTTCGGATAGAACCTATAGTGTTTTTATTTCAACAAATCAGAAAGAGAACGTTCTTTCAGAAATTGAAAAAGTTATTCGCGCTGGTGGATATCAAATAACACGGACTAGTACCAGTCTGCCAAAGGAAGAAAAGGGTATAATAATTCACTACGCGGAAGGTGCAGAAACCCAGGCTCGTGAAATTTCACAACGAATTATGATAAAGACGAACGTTGCTCCAGAAGTGAAAAAAATGGAACTAATATCAAGTAACGATATTGTTGTCTGGATTGGTAAAAATCTATAAATAAAAAGATTCAGAGAGAAAATGATTTTTCAGAATAATTTGTACAAACATTGTTCTACATAATATAAAGGTGAAGCTGATGGATAAACCAGTAAATATAATAGCTATTATCCTGATTTTATTATTATCAGGATGCACATCAATAATCCAAAGTGACTGGGAAAAGGCTCAAATTCTGGACACTGAATCATCATATAAAGATTTTTTAAGCAAACATCCAAAAGGTACCTTTAGCAAAAAAGCAAAAAATGAAATAGAAAAAATAGACTGGCAGAAAACCGAAAAATCCAACAGCATTGATGCCTATAAGGTTTTTCTTAAAAAATACCCGCGAGGAAGTTTTAGAAAACAGGCACAAAACATCCTTACTGAGCTGAAATGGATAAAAGTTCAAAATGATAATTCAATTAATGCTTATCTAGAATTTATTCGTGATTATCCAGAAAACATACATAAATCACAGGCCAATAAATGGATAAACACACTGATTGCATCCTGCTCTCCAGTAAGTAAACGAAAACTGAATTCAACTATAAAAGAAATAACAGAAAGAATACTGCCTTTCAAATTAACCGACCTGTATGACAAATTAATGACTACTTCTATGAGCCTGAGTCGTGGCCAACAATTCGGAATGAAAAACACATATGAAAAAGGAACAAAAATATCTGTTTTTAGAACACAGTCACACACATTGGTTCAGAAATCTAGAACCAGGCAGGAAAATGGCTTCGAGTTAGAAGTTACACTTCAGGCAATACCTGAGGCAGGTGTTGTTGATGTATTTCACAAAAAAACAGGTAAACCAAAATCAGAAAATAAACAATTGCGTATCTTATATCCAGGGTATACCCAATCAAATAAATTCATGTTTTCTGAGGTCAATATTAAAAATCACAAAGGCGTGAGTCAGCCAGTGCATTACATTTGCCGAAATAATAAATGCTGTGATTATGACCTTTTAACACCATAGCTCCCAAGATAGTCATAGATGGTTATCACTTGATCTGATAACTGTAGATTCATCACGTCACTGATTTATTTTGTAACGGAATTCTATTTGGAGTGTATGGCATGAAATTTACTAGTCTCGTTTTACTAATCGTAGTTTTGACTCTGTCCTGTAGTGATCGACCACTTGACTCTACTCAAGCAACTAAAAATACTCAAAAAATAGCAGACAGTCCGATCAGTGACGTAGGTATGCTGACGATCAAGGAAGTGCAGCCAGTCACGAACAAGGAACTCCGCACTCTTATGGGATCGGAAGATGGTTGTAAAAAACCATCAAGCTTCCGAATGGAAGTAGACGGTGCATTAGTTCCCCATCTCAGACTTCTTCTTCTGCGGCGTCTGGGTAGCTTGCCCTCGGATATAGGCAATCGTTTCGGGCTGTCGGGGCAGAGCGATTATGGTGCCTTTCACGTATGTGGTCCGCTCTGTCAAATGAATGTATGGGGCTACATAAACTTTAACTACGCGACCTGGTGCCCGGGAGCTGAATTTATCTTCACAGGTCGCACGAATTTCGCTGGGGTTTTAATTAATAGCATTCCAGACTCTCCACTAGTCTTCAAGATGACTGAGCAAGGCCTGGTGTATCTAGCTGGAACTGGCACAGTACGTTTCGAAGCGGGCAAACAGATTGATCTGAATCCCGAAGGTGGTTCTGATAAGTGGGCAGCACTGCTTGCAAATACCAGCCCTCTGGTCAGGCAAGGAGCAGCGATCATGTCTGGGCGAAAAAAACTTCTTGATTCAGTCCCTGGGCTAATCACATTAATGGCTGATTCAGAGATGGCACTTCGCCGGGATGCCGCTCTTGCATTAGGAGAAATTGGTGATCAGAGAGCCGTTTCCACACTGACCAGTGCGTTGCATGACAAGTCGAATAAGGTTGCAGTTGCAGCAATAACTGCACTCGCCCAGATCAAGACTCCAGCCGCTTTGCACGCACTCCTCGGTATTGTATTCAACTCAGAAAAAGGAAAGGATGCACCATCAAAAGAGTTGCAGGACGCCGCATACAAAGCCTTTGATATTGCTGCAAATCTGCAGGTTGCGCTTGAGTTCGAAGGAAAATTTGAACCGCTTTCTATATCAGACGAGTCTCGCAGCATGCTCACAAAAATGCTCAAGTCGTCAGATTTATTGCTATTAAGCAAAGCGGGGCATATTGCCGGAATGACAGGGGATATAGTGTTTATTGATCCACTTGTAGAGCTTTTGACCCGGTCAGATATTCCTTCTTCAGGTTCTGTGATCGTGTCCTATGCATTTCTCGGCGAGGCGAAATCAGTACCTGTTTTACAGATGATCGCGAATGATAAATCCAGAGCAACCTTCGATCGTTCTGTTGCTGTCTGGATGGCCAGCCGATTTGCTGGTGAAAGTTCAGTCGAAGTGGCTCAGTCCTATCTCGATGAACCTGAACTACTTGTGATGGCAGCACGAGGACTTGGCCAGTCTGCAAATCCCAAAGCCGCAGCAAAATTATTAACTATGATGAAAGCATCTTCGAATCAGAAAATACAAAGTTTTATTGCCCAGGATATTACCTTCCTGGGAAAAAATGCAAGATCCGAACTGATCGAACTTGTTAGAGACAGTAGACCAAATATCCGATTTTCTGTGATTAGTGGATTTAAGAGAACTCAGGACTTAACCCTTGCCGTTAAGCTGATTCCTTTATTAAAGGACTCCTACTTCCAGATTCGTGAAATAGTGGCGAAGACATTGAATTCACTAGGATGGAAACCAGAAAATAATGCAAACAGAATGGCATTTCTGTTTGCATCAGGTCGTTATGAAGAGGTTGAAGGTGATTCAGAAGTACTGCTTACACTTATTCCAGCTGATGATCTTTGGAATCTCGGCTGGACACGTAATGCCCGTATTGGTGCAGCAAGCATACTCGGCAAAAGTGAATCTCATTTAGCCACAGCCACTTTACTTCGCTTATTAAATGATCGCGATGATGAAGTTCGGAAGGCTGCTGCACTTGCACTTGAGCAAATCGACTGGAAGCCAGCAAACGATGAGGAGCGAGCCCTTTCTCTTATTGGGTTGAAGAAATGGGCTGAACTTCGAGCACTGGGATCGGTTGGCGTTTCAAACCTGCTTGCTATTCTCAAACGCGACATCAGCAGCCGACCCTGGATCACTTCCCAGCTTGCCGCTTTTGGGGAGGAGGCCGTTCCATTGCTTATTAAGCATATTTTAAGTGACCATAAATCATCGAGAGCATGGGCTGCCGACGCGCTTGTAAAAATAGGCGCACCTGCGGAGTCAAAACTCAAAGCTCTTGAAGACAGTTCGAGTAATAAGGAGATTCTAAAAATTGTTCGCGCTACGCTACTTCAAATTCAGCAGCCTGCACCGATCACACCTCCTGGTACAAAAATATGAATCGCTCGTCCTAAAATTTGTTAACCGACAGACATAAAAAAAGCCGTCCTGGGACGGCTTTGGATCTTCGATTGGTGGAGACGGCGGGAATCGAACCCGCGTCCGCAAGCACTCCGCTTCAGGCTCTACATGCTTAGAGTATGCCTTTTAATTTAATCGCTTAAGCTCCGGCAATTCAGGATTTTAAGCAACGAGTCTGTTTAGAGTTTAGTGTTCTAATCTCAGGCCGACTAGATCACGATCCTGTATGAGATGACTCCCGAAATCCAAAGCCTACAGGCAAGCGATGGTCGGAAGGCAGTCTACTGGTTATTAAGCAGCGACTGCGTAGTTGTTATCGTTAGCAACTATAAGTTTGCAGTTGTATTTACGAGGTAACTACAATCCTCGGCATGCACATAAAGTTTTGTTACCCACGTCGAAGCCATGTCGTCCCCGTTGTGATGATAAATAGTGATGGTTAAGTCACTAACAATATTGTACCTGTGTATAGACGCCTTTGATAGCGGTAAGTTCGGGCATTCTTAGCTCAGTTGTGCCAGTAGTAGCTGGGCTGATAAACCTATGCCCACGGTAAATAGCAGGGCAATAATCCACACCAGTCTGATTAATGGTGCGCTGATCACTTCATTAATTTCGTTCTTGCTTTGCTGCTGATACATCGGAACCATAATACGTAGATAAACCGCCAGTGACAGCACGCTATTTAAAATAGCGACCACGGTCAACCATAAAAAACCGGCGTCAATGGCGGCGCCGAATAACAGGAATTTACCCACGAAACCTGCCAGCGGCGGTATGCCGGTCAGGGATAGAAGAAACACGACCATAGCTACACCCAGTAGAGGTTTTGTGCGCCCGACTCCGTGAAAATCATCCAGACTTCGACCGACCTGCATAGTTATGGCAAAGGCACCCAGATTCATGGCTGCATAGGCTGCGGAAAAAACAATCAGGGATTGCAGCGCCAGTGTGCTGGCTCCCACGGCTACTACGCCCAGCATGAAATATCCCGCCTGAGCCACCGATGAGTAGGCCAGCAATCGCACCACATTTTTTTGTACCAGGGCGGCCAGATAGCCGTAGGTCATGGTTATTGCTGCAATTACAGCAATAATCAGTGGCCAGGCAGTAACCATGGGGATATCTCGCACTACCTGGGCAAACGCCAGAATGGCTCCGATTTTGGGAACCACCGATAGATAGGCTGCAATGGACAGGGGCGCACCTTCGTAAGCGTCCGGAGCCCAGAAGTGAAACGGTACCAGAGATGCCTTGTAACCCAGGCCAATAATCACCGCCATCAGGCCGATAACCGCAATAACAGGAGAGGTATCAAGACGGGCCAGTTCGCTCAGCAGGGTTGAGCCGGTGCCACCGAACCAGTAGCTGAGGCCAAAAATCATCACACTGGTGGCAACGGAGGCAAAGACAAAAAATTTCATTGCGGCTTCGGTGGCCATGTCGTTTCGTGGGTAGGCAACCAGCGCAAAAGAGGCCAGACCGGATAATAGAATACCCAGCACCAGCAACATGCTGTCGCCAACTCCGGCCATTAATATTGATGCCAGACTCACCAGGCAGATAAGGACATAAACCGTGCCTTCACGATCACTGCCAGCGAGTTCTGCACGGGCCAGCAGCAATGACAATATGCTTGCCGGCAGCAGAATGAGTTTGGCCCACACACTGAGCATATCTATGCGAAAGGTGCCGCCAAATATTGTGGTATCCACTCCAAGCAGGGACAGGGTGAGGATAGTGGCGAGAAATAAACCGGCAACAGTGATGATGAGTGCTGTACGGGGCATGCGTAGCATCTCGGCTATCAGCGCCAGAACCACGGTTACCAGTATGCTGATCTCGGGGATCAGTAAGGCAAGATCACGTTCCATTAGAACTGCAATGCCGAGGTGGTTTTATGAATAACGTCCAGCACCCAGGCGGGTGCCACGCCCAGCACAATGGTAAATGCCAGCAGTGGCCCCAGTGCGAGTAACTCGCGATAGCTTAGATCGGCCATGGTGGTGGTTGTCCATTTATCGCCCACTTCACCCAGAAAAATCTGTGCAATCGCGCGCAGATACAGACCGGCGGTAATCACAATGCCAATAATGACAATAATGGCGAAGGGCTCAACCTGCAGGGTGGCGAGGAAAATCTGAAACTCGGCAGGAAAATGCGCCAGTCCGGGTAATCCAAGGGATGCAAAGGCCGCGAGTACAAACGACCAGCCGAGCACAGGCACCACCTTAAGCAGGCCGCCAAACTGATCCATCTCCCGGGTATGAGCACGATCCTGCAACATGCCAACCAGCAGGAACAGGGCACCGGTGACCAGCCCGTGACTGATCATTTGCAGTACCGAGCCATCCAGTGCAATGGCACGAATGGCGGGGTCGCTCGCCAGCGCTGCAATGGCCACACCGACGATGATATAGCCCATATGGTTGATTGAGGTGTAGGCCACCAGTCGTTTCAGATCGGTTTGTGCCAGTGCAGCGAAAGCGCCATAGAGTGCGGCCACCACGCCGAATCCCAGAATAACCAGACCCGCTTCACGAAAGGCATCCGGTGTCATCTGCAGGGCAAAGCGTATCAGCCCATAAGTGCCGAATTTCAACATTACTCCGGCGAGGATGACACTGCCCGCAGCCGGTGCCTGAACATGGGCCGCAGGCAGCCAGGTGTGGAACGGAAACACCGGCGTTTTAACTGCAAAAGTAATCAGCATGGCCACCAGTGCCAGGGTGGCAGCCATGCCATCTAATGGCGGATTGCTGATCCAGACCCGCATATCAAATGTGTGGGGGTCACTGCCAAGATAGAGGCCAAGAATGGCGAGTAATAGCGGCAGGCTGCCGAGAAAAGTGTAGATAAAAAACATCAGTGCGGCGCGCTGGCGGTCTTCATGACCCCATTCGGCAATCATAAAGTACATGGAAACCAGGGACACCTCAAAGAACACGTAGAACAGAATGGCGTCCAGTGCGGTAAAGGCGCCAATGGAAGCGGTTTCCAGTAACAGCATCAGAGCGACAAAGGCATGGGATTGTTTGCGTACTTTGGATGAATAAATAAAAGTCACAAAGAACAGCAATGCTGTGAGCAGCACCAGAGGCAGGCTAATGCCATCCACTCCGACCCGGTAGGCGGCGCCAATGGAGGGCATCCAGTCAATCTGTTCGAGTTGGGCAAAGCCTGTTTCATTTACTCCCCGAAACCACATAATCAGGGCGCCCAGCAGAGTGAACCCGCTGGTAATAATGCCGATAGCATGGACTGCCTGTGGCGGTGCCTTGCGCATGGATAACACCAGCAGGGCGCCGAGTAATGGCAGAAAGACGGTGATAGATACGATTGGATACACTCAATAAATCCCCTGTTAATAAACCAGTAAAGTGATCAGCATAAAAACTAAAATCATTGCACTGGCCACGGTGCTAATAGCCAGCTCTCTGTGAATCAGACCGCTTTGCAGCTTACGGGCCTTGCTCCCCAGATTAATCGTGCTGCGTACAAATGAAAATATGGCCGCGTCGATGCGCTGTTCATCGTTATGCCGTGCTGCACGGGCTAGCCTGAGCCCAAGATGGCCTGTTGCCAGTACGCCTGCGTATAGAATACGTTCCAGTTTTTCGCAGCCGCCAGCAATGGCAAGAGCCGGGCGCACCATTAAATTATCGAAACCACCGGCTATGGCAAATCCCCGGTTTGCCCAGGGCAATAGCGGCCCGAGCAGTCGTTGACGGGGAATAGACCAGCCCAGAGCAAGACCGGTAAGAGCCGCGCTCAGCCCGAGAATTTCGGCGGTAATCTGGCTGGTTTCTGATAGCTGAAAATTCAGTAGTGATTCTATGCCGGGAAAAAATGCAGCCAGAATAACCGCCAGGGTAACCAGTACACCCAGTCCTGCACCCATCCACCTCAGTCCATTAACCGGCTGGCTTTCGCCCTTTTTCTGCCAGAGAATTCTCAGCGCTCTAGCCATATAACCACCGGTTAGCAGCGTGCCCGCTAATGCGAAGGGCAGCAGTATCCAGATATTGGCTGAGTTTAGAGAGGCTGCGATAATGGCATCTTTGGAGAAAAAACCACTCAATGGAGGAATGCCCGCCAGTGCCAGTGCTGCCAGTACAAAACCGAGAAATATTTTTGGCCGGTCATGGCCCACACCGCGCAGCTGTTCCAGCAGAGTGCTTTCGCGGCTGTGCTGAAATACACCGGCACCCAGAAACAGACTGCTCTTGATGGCGGCATGGGCAATAAGATGCAGCAATGCCGCCATGGGCACACCGGCGCCCACGGCAATGAGCATCAGGCCATACTGACTGGAGGTGGAGGCGGCCAGCATGCGCTTGAGGTCTGATTCTCCCAGCGCAATCAGGCCAGTGACCACCGTGGTGATTCCGCCGACGATACCAATTACCAGTAACACCTCAGGCGGTAGCATCGGGGCAGTGCGAATCAGTAGAATCGCGCCTGCTGCAACCAGGGTCGCCGAGTGCAGTAATGCCGATACGGGGGTCGGGCCGGCCATGGCCTGTTGCAACCAGTCGTGCAGCGGGGTTTGTGCCGACTTACCCATGGCGGCGACCAGCAACAGCAATCCGGCCGCGATGGCGGCACCACCACTGGTGTTCAGTGAGCTTGCAATATCGCTGCTGCCGGTGCTGGCAATAAGAATAAACGCGGCTATATAAAGCCCTAAGTCTGCGCTGCGGGTCACCAGAAAAGCACGGGTAGCGGCAACTTTGACCCCCGGTTTGCGGTACCAGAAACCGATTAGCAGGTAACTGCTCAGGCCAATCAGTTCCCAGGCGGAGAGTAATAATATCCAGTCACCGGCCAGCACCAGAGTCTGCATTGCGCTGATAAATAGCAGCATGGTGGCAAAAAAACGGTTTTTTTCATTATCCTGCTGCATATAACCCACGGCATAAACCAGCACCATGCTGGCGATAACTGAAACCAGAGTGGAGAGCAACGCGGTTAAAGGTGTGGCGATAAGACGCAGGGGCATATCCGGTAAACCGGGTAGTAGTAATTCGCTGTTTATCCCATTAGCAACATTGGCCAGTAGCATTAAACTGGCAACACAGGCTACGCTCGCACCTAGTAATGCCAGCAGTGCCGGGGTTCGACGCAATAGCAGTATCAGCAGTGCAGTGAAAAGCGGAGCCAGAATGGCGATGGCAATCAGGTTCATCCTTTCAGCTCTGTTGCTTCTTCCATTTCCACCGAACCGATGGCACGGAAGCGGGCGATGGCCACCGCAAAACCGACAGCCATCTCTATGGCCATCACGGTCATAATAATCAGTACAAACATTTGCCCGGCGGCCACATCCGGATGCAGGTAGCGCCAGAATGCCACCAGATTGACCATGGCTCCGGCCAGAATCAGCTCTATGCCCATCATAATCATCACCAGATTGGTCTGGGACAGAGCGCCGTAGATGCCAACACCAAACAGGGCTGCGCCAGAAATTAAAGCAATAATCAGCTCAGGACTCATGGCAACTCGCTTTTTTAACTGGCTGAATGGCGACTGCGGTGGCGGCAATCATGGCGGTAAGAATAGTGACACCTGCGGTTTCAAATATCAGCATCGAGCGACCCAGCAGCTCCAGCCCCAGGTCAGCAGTCTGTTGCACTGCATCAGGTGCCGTCGTGGCCAGTGGCCCCCAGTCAACGAATACTGCAACCGCAACCGCGGACACAAAAGCTGTGATTCCCACGCCCAGTGACAGGCGTTTCTGGTGGGTCATATCCATTTCACCCAGCCCGCCTGGATCCATCATAAACATCACCATAAAAATAGCCATAATGCTCATTTCAGTGGCCATCATCATGATTTGCAACACCCCCAGAAACTCTGCCTGCATGCTTAAAAACATGGCGCCGAGGGCGGTTTGTGAAAACAGCAGGGCGAGGGCAGAGCGCACCATTGAATAGGTGCGGAACACGACTATGCCAAACCACACGCCTGCCAGTCCGAAGAAGCCGATAAAAAACATTTGGGCGGTCATTATGGGAACTCCAGTACGAGTATGCCGACGATAAAAATATTGGCCAGCGCCAGTGGTATGCCTAATATCCAGCACCAGTAAAGCAGATGAGCTTCGCGGATGCGGGGCATAAAGCGGCCGGCCAGTAACATGCCTGCGGTGACCAGCAGTATTTTAACTGCGCTCCATGCCCAGGGCGGTAACCCCGACCCCTGCCATCCTCCCAGATAAAAAATAACAATGGCAGAGGCCAGGGTAATAATCAGCACCAGTCGTCCCAGCCTGAACACTGCCAGCCGCATACCGGTGTATTCAGCTTCTACGCCACCGGCCAGTTCGCCTTTCGCTATCATCATATCGAAGGGGGGTAAAAAGGCTAATGCCATGGAGGCAATAAAAAACAGCACGAAGCCCAGTGGCTGGTAAATAATATTCCACAAACCCGCCTGGGAAACCACAATCTGTGTGGTCACTAATGACTCGGCACGCATTGCAACGGCAGTAAGGGGCATGACTATCAACATGGCATAAGCAATAAGCTGGCCCAGAAAACGCCAGCCGCCAATCATTCCGTAGGCACCATCGGGACCCCAGCCCGCCATTAACAATGCGACTAATACATACACCATTGCGGCATTAATAAACAGGGCGCCGGTGGCAAGGTCAGTGATAATCAGATTGGGCGTGAGGGGTATAACGGCGGCCGCAAGCAGGGCAGACAGAAGCAATAATACCGGGCCGACCTCAAAGAAAAGCCGGTCGGGTTTGCGTGGCAGGATGGATTCCCGCCCCAGTAAAGCTATGGCCGCAAATAGCGGGGCAGCAAGTTGAAAGCGTCCTTTACTCACCCATGCTTCGAGCACGGCGACAAAATACGCACCAATGGCCAGTAAAAGTAAAATCAGCACGGTGGTCACTGGCGTATCTCCCAGGGCGATAGATCCAGTGAGCCCACTGCAATCAGGGCATCTCCCAGTTCCTGCTGGTCTGTGAGTGGCTCGATTAGAGTCAGGTGCTGTGTCGATGGAGTTTCCAGCTGGGCCGCTGTTATCTGGCCTTTTTCCAGAATTAGCTGTAAACGAGCCAGCCCCCGGGGTGTTTCGATCACGGCTTCACCTGTGCCACTGGCTTCGCTGATATTGTCTGTATCAACGAGATGAATAGTTGAGTCGGTTACTGTGCCCATCTTTTCAATTAACGTAAGGCTGTGGATAATTTCATCGATACGCAGCTGAAGACGAGCTTGAACATCGCCATCTTTTCCCCTGGCTGGAGTGAAGCCGAGCTCACTGTAAATTTTATTGCTGCTGCGGACATCATTGTTAATACCCGAGGCACGAGCTATAGGGCCAGATAATATTAGCTCGGTATTTTCAGCGATTTTACCGATACCCGCAGTGCGGGATTTTAATAATGGAGTGCGCTGCAAATGTCTGTTCAGATTTAATACGTCAGACTTTAATGCCTGGATCTGTTTAGCGCCACTCTGTAGAAACTGTTGTTGCAGGGATGTGGCGCGGTGCAGTAACCAGTCGAAGCCGGTTTGCTGGCCGAATAATGCCAGCCAGTTCAGGTGACTGGTAATACGCTCCTGTTCAACAGCAAGCAGGCGTGCTTTTGCTGTTTCCGTATCAATACTTACGTGCGTAGCATTTTCAATAGCCGAACAAGCAAGTCCCCGATAACAAACAGGAGCCAGTGGATGCAGACCTGCAAGCCGTTCAATAAAATCATTGATATTCATTGCCGCTGCTAATAACAGTGGCTCATTGCCCGTTAAAGTAGCAGCACTGGAGTTTGCCACTGTGTCACCATCGAGGGTCAAAGTTAGCAACAGGCCGCCCGGCAAACCGGGGAAAAATGGGCCGAAAGGTACATCGATCCAGTCCATTGGCAAACCATCAAGGCTACGGGGCAGATCTCTGGTGACATCAATCATAGACATAAATGCCATTTCGTCATGATCCTTGCCCGGTTCCATAGCCGTGTGATTATGGTGCAGGGTTTGTGTTTCACGGGGTTCCAGATTCATGCCGCATTCAGGACAGGAACCCGGTTCACTTTGTATCACTTCTGGATGCATGGGGCAGGTGTATTCAACCTCTACTGCACCGTGTTCCATATGCTGATGCTCGTGCTTTGATTCAGTCGTTACATCACGGGGTTCCAGATTCATGCCGCATTTGGGGCAGGAACCCAGCTCACTTTGTATCACTTCGGGATGCATGGGGCAGGTGTATTCAACCTCTACTGCACCGTGTTCCATATGCTGATGCTCGTGCTTTGATTCAGTCGTTACATCGCGAGGTTCGAGATTCATGCCGCATTTGGGGCAGGAACCCGGTTCACTTTGTATCACTTCGGGATGCATGGGGCAGGTGTATTCAACCTCTACTGCACCGTGTTCCATATGCTGATGCTCGTGCTTTGATTCAGTCGTTACATCGCGAGGTTCGAGATTC